>Ga0098044_1000861_pt1 | contig 15895 bp, 12 predicted proteins | sample 10_taG_FD_75053 | JGI IMG/M metagenome (GOLD analysis project Ga0098044, IMG submission 75053) | Marine viral communities from the Subarctic Pacific Ocean - 10_ETSP_OMZ_AT15264 metaG | ecosystem: Environmental > Aquatic > Marine > Oceanic | place: Pacific Ocean | collected 2015-01-16 | reverse complement strand
AGGCGCTGCCTGTGGCCGATAAGGCCGCATCTGCGGGGGCTCCGGAGCCGTTAGCGCCTAAGGCCAAGGTCGAGCCTGAAGTGGCTGCGAAAGCTGAAACGCCAGAGCCGGTTGAGCCTCATGTCGAGAAGGTCGCGGATGCCGCGCCGGATGAGCCGATGCCTTCGGCTCCTAAAGTGGCGCCGGAACCCGTTGGCAATGAACCGGCTGTGGCACCTGCTGCGCCGAAACAAATGGCGCCTGTGTATTTGAAGGTTGCTGGCGATCAGACGAGTAACCGCAGCGAGTTGATTTTTCCTTGGGTGGAAGCAACAGGTGCGGCTGTTTTCGAGCGGACGAACCAATTGTGGGTGGTCTTTGATCGTCCTGCGGTTTTCGATCTGTCGGCGCTGGATTTTTCCAAGCTAACCGGCTTTGGTAAGCCGACGGTCCTGAAAGTCGACAACGGGAGCGCGTTGGTATTTCCGATTGAGAAATCTGACCTGTTGGTCGGTGCCGAAGAGGTCGGTACGTCCTGGCATGTCGCCCTGGCCAAAAGTCTTGCCAGCGCGGGCCGTTCTATTGCGCTGAACCGCAACTGGAGCGCTTCGGGCGACGGCTATGTTTCGGCAAATATGTCGGGCGCGCGAAGGGTTATTGATATTTCCGATCCTCAGGTACACGACCGTATACTGGTTGCAACAGCGCGGGGCGCGACGCAATCGATGCAGGTTGCGCGGAGTTTCATCGAATTTCAGGCGCTCAAGACGGAGCAGGGTATCGCTATCCTGCCTTTGGCCGACGATCTGAACGTTGCTGCGGCGCCCGACGCGGTGATTATTTCGCGTCAGAACGGACTGGCACTGTCGGCAGACAATGAAAATGGGACGAGCAGTGGCGAAGGCGATCCGTCGATGCCATCGCCTGCCGAAATGGATTTTGCGAAATGGCGTGGGGTCGGGGATTTCCAGGCCGAGCGACAGACATTTCTGAAGCGTATTGTCATGTCGGCGCCAGCGGATGAGGCTGCGGCGCGAATGGGTTTCGGACGTTTCTTGCTGGCCTACAGGCTTGCGCCTGAAGCGTTGACCCAGTTCAGGCTGGCATTGAAGGCGGATTCTCGACTGGACAATGATGTCGCTTTCCATGCCCTGTGTGGCGTGGGTGAGGTGATGGCGCATCGAGATCGTCAGGCGCTTGCAGACCTGAGCATAAACGAACTTCACCTTGATCCGAATGCTGCGGCGTGGCGGGGACTTGCCTATGCGCGTCTCGGCCAGATGGATGAGGCGAACAAGGATTTCGATTTCGCAGGCACATCGATCGACACGAATGGGTCGGCCATGGCCGAAGAGATGCATCTTGCGGCTGCGGAAGCCGCGATCGCCATGAACGATTTATCCTCGGCGCATGTTCATTTGGGGAACTTGCCGCCGAAGATCGACAACAAGCATCTGATGGCCAAGGCGATGGTTCTTCGCGGTAATTTGCTGACCGCCCTCAAGAAGCCCGGGGAAGCGATCAATTTCTACGATCGGGCAATTGATGTCGGTGACCCCGAAGAAACGGTTCGCGCGCGATTTGCGAAGGTCATGCTTCAGAGCAAACTTGGCAAGCTTCCTGCGGATAAGGTTATCGCCGAACTCGACCGGCTTCGCATGATGTGGCGTGGCGACGGGTTGGAGCTCGACATATTGGAGGCTCTGGCCCAGAAGCAGCTGGCGGCGGGAAATATTGTCGAGGCGCTTCAGGTCATGCGCGCTGCGACGGTCAATTTTCCCCAGAGCGATAAGGCGCAGGCCCTGGGCGCGAAGATGCCCGAGATTTTTGGCGACTATTTCATGGGGCCGAGCGCCAAGAAAATGCCCGCGCTCAAGGCTTTGACTTTCTATTATGAATTCCAGAATTTGACGCCGATTGGCCAAAAGGGTGACGAACTCATTCGCAATCTGGCCGAACGTCTGGTCTCGCTCGATTTGCTCGCACAGGCCGAAGTCCTCCTCAAATATCAGGTCGATCAGCGCCTTCATGGCAGCGTAGCCAAGGCACAGGTGGCGGCGCGTCTGGCGGGCATTTATCTGATGGACAACAAGCCGACAGATGCGCTGACGACCTTGCGCTCGACCATGCAAAATGCGCTGCCGACCGATCTCGCCGATAAACGTCAGATGTTGGAGGCTCGTGCGTTTGCCTCGCTTAAAAAATATGATCTGGCGCTCGATCTTCTTTCCGAACTTGATGGCCCGAAGGTCGACGATCTGCGCGCCGAGATCTATTGGGAAAGCAAGAATTGGGATGCTGCCGGACAGGCCTCCGAAGTGATGGCGGATACGGCGACTGCAGGACAATCGCCTGATCTCGCGCTCTCCGATGATGTTCGTTTCGACATTATGCGCTCGGCTATTGCCTATGCGATGGGAAATGACAGCAAGGGGCTGGCGCGACTGAGGGATAAGTTCGGGGCGCGCATGTCCACGTCGGTTGACGCGAGCGCCTTTGCGGTGGTGAGCGATCCGATCGAGACGTCAGGCGTTGCCTTCAGGCAGCTGGCCAGCCGTATAGCGGGGATCAATATGATCGAGCGCTTCGTCAACTCACTGAAAGATAACCCGCCAGCCGGATCGTCCTGATATTCGCAGGCATAGGCCGCCAGGCGACGGAGATACACAAAAGCCACGCCGGTTATCCCTGGCGTGGCTTTTCGTTTGTGAGAGTTGTCTGGTTTGGCTAGTGACCGAAGCTCTGCACCAGGCTTCCTGCAATCAGGCTCCAGCCATCTACGAGGACGAAGAAGATGAGCTTGAAGGGCAGGGAGATCGTTACCGGCGGTAACATCATCATGCCCATCGACATGAGGACGGATGCGACCACCATGTCGATAACGATGAATGGCAGGAAGATCAGGAAGCCGATTTCAAAGGCACGGCGCAGCTCGCTCAGCATGAAAGCGGCGACAATGACCTGTACCGGAAGCTGTTTGGCTTCCTGAGGCTCCGGCGTCTTCGACAGATCGACGAAGAGCTTCAGATCGTCCTTACGGACCTGCGTGAGCATGAAGTCCTTGAAGGGGTCGATGGATTTCTGAAAGGCCTCGCCGATTTCCATCTGGTGGTTCATCAGCGGCTCAATGCCATCGTGATAGGCCTTTGTGAAGGTCGGCGTCATGACGAAGGCGGTCAGGAAGAGCGCGAGGCTGATAAGGACGGAATTTGGCGGCGTTTGCTGCGTGCCGATGGCTGTGCGCAGGAGCGACAGCACGACGACGATGCGGATGAACGACGTCACCATGATGAAAATCGACGGGGCGAGGCTCAAAACGGTGATAAGGGCGACGATCTGGACGATGTGATCGGTCAGCCCGAAGTTATCCGCGAGATCGACCTTGATCGTGTCGGCGAAAGCCGGGCCATTGACGGCGAAGGCCAACATGATGCCAACAAGGGCGAGGAGAACCGGGCCACCACGGCGCATGAAGCTGTTGAGTATCGTCTTCATGTTCATGCGCGGCGTTCCTTGATGAAGTCGACGATCTTCTGAACATGGAAGGGCGCGTTTGCGGGCATCGTCTGGCCGTTGCTCGGCTCTGCGGCTGCCGGAAGTTCCGGCGCTTCGATGCCGCTTTCAATCAGCAGATCGCGTTCGCCGCCCAGCATCACCAGATGCTCCTTGTTATCGCGGCGCATCAGCACGAGACGGTGCTTGGCGTCGATGACCTTGATCTCCACAATCGACAGACGTTTCTGACCGCCGGTCGCGACCATGTTGCCATTTGCGAGACCGAGCTTCTTTGCGGCGTAGGCGCAAAGGCCGATCAGCCCGACGACAAGAATAAGCGCCGCGACGAAGCGGAAAATTTCTGAAAGTTCCATGTGTTTGCCCAACCCATGTGGTGTCCCAAGGCGGGTCACCGGTAAGGCATAATTTGCCGGGTCATGTTTAATGGCAGGTTAATGCCCGCAAGAAAGCTGGAATTCCGTGGTTACCCAAATCTTGAGCCGCTAGGTCATTTTTGCCGCGTTAGGAGGATTTTAACCCTGGCGGCGGAAACTGACCCTGCCATCAAGGAATGCATGGCCCGAAATTGATGACTTGAGACAGGTGGGTTCGACTCCAAGAAGGGGTCAACGAGGTCTCATCAGGTGGGCACTTCTGCAATGGCTATCGGCGATCTTCCTCTCTTTTCGATGATGAAACAGCGCCTGCATTGGCTCTCGGAGCGGCAGCAGGTTCTGTCTGAAAACGTGGCGAATGCGAATACGCCCGGATATCAGGCGAAAGACCTCAAGAAACTCGATTTCGGCGCGATGGTGGATGCGAGCGGTCCGATGCTCGCGCCTGTCGCGACCAATGCAAAGCATATCGGAACGCCGGTGGCGGGCTCCGGCGTGGGCTCAAGCCTGTCGCTCGGGACCGCGCGCGGTGGCGGCGTTATCAAGTCGCCGGATTTCGAAACATCGCCGACGGGCAATTCGGTCACGCTCGAAGACGAGATGGTCAAAGTGGCCCAGAACCAGATGGATTATGAGGAAGTCACCACGCTCTACAACAAGAGCATGGGCCTCATTCGTATTGCGATCGGTCGTTAAGCGAGGGATTGAAAGATGGTGGGTATGGATCTTCTGAAATCAATGATGGTGGCGGCGTCGGGTCTGAAAGCCCAGAGCGGTCGCATGCGTATCATTGCCGAAAACATTGCCAACGCGGATTCAACCGGCCAGACGCCGGGCGCCGATCCTTATCGTCGCAAGATTCCGACGTTTGAAGACCGGCTCAATCGCGAGGTTGGGGCGGAAACGGTGCAGATGGGCCGTCCGATGCTCGATGAGAGCGCCTTCAAGCTCAAATATATGCCCGGGCATCCGGCAGCGGACGCCAATGGCTATGTGAAGATGCCGAACGTCGATGGTCTCGTCGAGGCGATGGACATGCGCGAAGCGCAGCGCAGCTATGAGGCGAACCTTAATCTTATCACCGCCTCGCGCCGCATGATTACCCAGACAATCGACATTCTGAAGAAGTAACGAAGCAGGAGCTGACGCGACATGGCTATTCCAGCAGCAGCATTGAATGCCTACGCACAGGCCGCCCGCATGGGCGGCAATACGTCGACGATCGCGAGCGGTGGGGCAAAGGAAGCCGCTGGCGGCGGTTTCGGGGATTTTCTCGAAAAGGCCATCGACCAGACGGTTGACGCCAGCAAGTCGAGCGAACGCCAGATGGCGCTTTCGACGGCGGGCAATGGCAGCAATCTGATCGACGTCGTGACGGCGGTCTCGGAAGCGGAGACGACCTTGCAGACGGTGATGGCCGTGCGCGACAAGGTGATCGCCGCCTACAACGACATTATCAAGATGCCGATCTGAAGTTTCGGGCTTCGGTGGGGCAGGGCATGAGTAACAAAAGTAACAGGGGTGTGGGCAAATGACGGGACCTGAAGTGGTCGATCTGGCGCGCGAGAGCATCTATGTGATGCTTCAGATTGCAGCGCCCATGATGATTGTCGCCCTGGTGGTCGGTGTCGCTATCGCGCTCCTGCAGGCCTTGACGCAAGTGCAGGAAATGACACTGGTTTTCGTGCCGAAGATCGTTGCCATTTTTCTCGCGCTTCTGCTTGCACTTCCCTTCATGGGGCAGGCGATGGCGAGTTATATGAACCTCATCGCGCAAAAGATCGTTGCCGGTTAGGCCTTGAAGTAAAGGCCACGGGAGCCGCCGCGTATGATCAGTATCGACCTACTTCCCCAAACCGCTTTCATTTTCATGATGGTCTTTGCCCGTCTGGGCTCGATGGTCATGTTGATGCCGGCGCTTGGCGAGTTGGCGGTGCCTGCGCAGATCCGCGTTATTCTGGCGCTTGTTCTCTCGGCGGTGATGATGCCGCTTGTTTCCGATACCTATTCGGCCATTCCGCCGACCATTCCCGGACTTGCGATGGCCGTGACCTATGAAGTGCTGATCGGCATTTTCGTCGGCATGGCGGCGCGTCTCGTGATGAGTGCGTTGCATGTGGCCGGCAATATCATCGCCTTGCAGACGGGTCTTGCCTTCGCGCAGAACGTCGATCCGACGCAGGGGTCGCAGAGCGCGCTTGTGTCGAGTTTCCTTTCGTTGCTCGGCGTGACGCTGATTTTCGTGACCGGGTTGCATCATCTTCTGATTGCGGCCATGCGCGACAGCTATGTGCTTTTCCACCCCGGGGATATCTTCCCTGCGGGTGATTTTCTCCAGCTTGCGGTCAAGATGGTGTCGGGTGCGTTCGTGCTCGGCGTGCAGCTTGCCTCGCCGTTTCTGGTCTTCGGACTGGTCTTCTATATCGGCATCGGTCTGCTTTCCAAGCTGATGCCGCAGATCCAGATCTTCTTCATCGCCATGCCCGCCAATATCGGTCTTGGCCTGTCACTGATGTTCCTGATCCTGGGCGCCATGGCGACATGGTTCCTCCAGTATTTCGAGCAATCGGTGTCCATGTTCATTCATTGACGCAGAGAAAGAGAGCGCCATGTCTGAACAGAGCGATCAGGAAAAGACAGAAGAACCGACCGGGCGAAAACTAGAAAAAGCGCGCGAAGAAGGCGATATCGTCAAGAGCCAGGAGGTCAACTACTGGTTCGTGATGATGGGCGGCGCGCTGGCCGTCGCGATGATGGGCAATTCGCTGGCCCATTCGATGCTCGACACATTGCGCGTCTTTCTGGCCTCGCCGCAGGATATCCCCATGGACCGGGACCATTTGCGTCTCGTCATTCTGCATGTGGGCAAGGTTGTTTTCGGCGCATTGGCGATGCCTCTGGGTATTCTCGTTTTCTCGGCCGTTGCCGGGAATGTCGTCCAGAACATGCCGGTCTTTTCGGCCAAGAGCATGAAGCCGTCTCTCTCGAAAATCTCGCCCAAGCAGGGGCTTGAGCGGATGTTCGGGCCGAAGAGCGTCATGAATCTGCTGAAAAGCATGGTCAAATTTGCTGTGGTCGGCGGCGTGATGATCTCGATCGTCTGGCCGGATCGCAATCAGTTGCCGCTGATGATGACCTGGGATGTGTCGCTGCTGCTGCCCATGGTGCGTGCCATGGCGCTGAAGATGTTTGGCGGTGTGATCGCCGTCATGACGATCATGGCGGGGCTGGATTATCTGTTCGAATATTTCCAGTGGATGAAGAAGCAGCGCATGACGCTGCAGGAAATCAAGGACGAACATAAGCAGATGGAAGGCGACCCGAAGATCAAGGGACGCCTGCGCCAGATGCGTATCGAACGCAGCCGCCGCCGCATGATGGCCGATGTGCCCAAGGCAAGCGTCGTGATCATGAACCCGACCCATTACGCGGTCGCGTTGAAGTACGAAAAGGGCATGGGGGCGCCGGTTTGCGTCGCCAAGGGTGTGGACGCACTCGCCCTGCGTATTCGTGCATTGGCCGAGGAAAACGATGTGGCGGTGGTCGTCAATCCGCCGCAGGCGCGTGCGCTTCACGCCTCGGTCGAGCTCGATCAGGAAGTGCCGCCCGAGCATTACAAGGCCGTTGCCGAGGTGATTGGCTATGTCATGCGTCTTAAGGCTAAAATCAGTGGCCGACGAAGCGCCTGATGATTCGCCTTGGTCCACCAAATGATCCGCCACATGGTATAGTTATGCACGGGGTTGGTCGGCGCATGTATGCTGACGACAAACGCTGGGTGAGGGCGTAGCCGATGAGCGAGATTCCTGTGGAAGTTTCAGAGGCAAATGGCGGATTGTTGAGCGAGCCGGAACGTAAATCCGGTGAGGCTGATACGTCGCGCCGTTCGTCCTTTGCAAACAGTTTCGGCGGCTTGTCGCGTAACCGGATTGTTGTTCTGATCGCTGTCGCCATTGGCGTCGGGACGACGGTGGCCGATATTTTCCAGATTCATCTTTTGGGCACCAGCGGCGCGCTGACGCTGGTCGGTCTGTTGATTGCGGCGGCCATGATGATGGCCGCGCTGAGTTCGTCGCTGGCGAGCGATCCGAGCCGGGCACGCGAAGTGGCGGGCGAAGCGCTGGATATGCTGCCTGATCCTTGTTTTGTGGTTGACCGGCGTGGCGCCGTGCTTTTCGCCAATGCGGCCTATCGGAGTCTGCTGGGCGTGGTCAACGAGGAGCGCCCGCAGCCGCTGGAGCGATTGCTGGCGGGACGCGAGGATCTTGCCGATACGGTTTTTCGTCTGGCGCAGGCCGGGCGGACGGGCTTTGCCGCTGAGGAAGAAATCAGATTTTCGCCCCGGCCGGGCCGGAGCGAGCGGGCCTATAAGGTCGTCGTTCGTCCGCTGGGCGGGCAGGCGAGTGGTTCCGTCTGGTTGTTGCGGGATGTCACGTCCGAGCGGGAACGCCTGGGCAATGTCGAGCATGACTGGTCGCGGGCCCTGTCGTTCATTTCCGGTTCGCCGGTTGGCTTTTATTCGGCGCATCTCGGCGGTGAATTCAATTATGTGAATGCGAAACTTGCGGGCTGGCTTGGTATTGAAGAAGGCTCGTTGGGCAAGCAGTCGATCAAATTGTCTGACGTTCTGAGCGGCGACATTTCAGCCTTGAACAAGAGTTCGGAAGGCGAAGGCACAGTCGTTGCCGATGTCGATTTGCGCCGCGCCGACGGTCAGGTTTCGCCCGTTCGCATCGTGCAGTCGCAGGTGCCGGGTGCTGCCGGGAAGGGGATGATGAAATGGGGTATCGTTTTCGACCGCACGACCGGGGACAAGGCTGAAGAATCCGCGCGCGATGCCGAAATGCGCTTTGCCCGTTTCTTCAATAATGCGCCGGTAGGCATCGCCACGGTTGATGGCGAGGGGCGCATCGACAATGCCAATAGCGCCTTTCTGGCCTATGTCGGTGAAGGCGTCGAGCGGGGCACGGCGCTGGCCGATCTCGTTATCGAGGAAGACAGGCCGGGCGTGAAAGAAGGTCTGGCGGCCTGCCGTACCGGCAGGGCATCCGTCCCGGCGGTTGAAGTCCGTCTGGCGCGCAATTCGGAGCGTGTCGGTCTTCTCTACATCAGCCGGGTTGACGTCGAAGACGGGGCGAGTTCGACTATTGCCTATTTCATCGATGCGACGGAACAGAAGTCGCTGGAACTGCAATTCGCGCAATCGCAAAAGATGCAGGCGATCGGTCAGCTTGCCGGCGGTGTGGCGCATGACTTCAACAATCTGCTGACGGCGATCATCGGGTTTTGCGATCTGCTGTTGGCGCGGCATCAGGCGGGCGATCCGTCCTTTGCCGACGTCATGCAGATCAAGCAGAATGCCAATCGTGCCGCCAATCTGACGCGGCAGTTGCTGGCTTTCTCACGCCGCCAGACGCTGCGCCCCAAGGTTCTTTCGCTGACCGATGCTCTGGCCGAGCTGCAAAATCTTCTGTCGCGGCTGCTGACCGAAAAGGTTGAACTCAAGATCGTGCATGGCCGCGATCTGGGGCTCGTCAAGGTTGACCAGAACCAGCTTGAGCAGGTCATCATGAACCTGGCTGTCAATGCGCGCGACGCCATGCCTGACGGCGGCAAGCTCACGATCCGCACGGCCAATGTGTCGGAAGAAGATTCCCGCGCGCTCGATCATGCGCTGATGCCGCCCGGCGAATATCTGCTGATCGAGGTGACGGATACTGGCAGCGGTATTCCCAAGGAAAACCTCGGGAAGATTTTCGAGCCCTTCTATACGACCAAGGACCCGAGCAAGGGAACGGGGCTGGGGCTTTCGACCGTTTATGGCATCGTGAAGCAAACCGGCGGTTTCATCTTCCCTTACTCCACGGTCGGCAAGGGAACGGCCTTCCGTATCTATCTGCCGCGCTATTTCGAAACGCCGGCGGAAGCAAAGGCGGAGGCCGAGGCCAAGGCCGCCGAAGCCGCGCCGGATGCCGCCGACCTCACGGGCAAGGGTACGATCCTGCTTGTCGAGGACGAGGATGCGGTGCGCACTTTCGCCGCGCGCGCCCTCGGGACGCGTGGTTATGACGTTCTTCAGGCGGAAAGCGGCGAGGCGGCGCTGGCCATTGTCGAGGAACATGACGGGCCAATTGACCTCATCGTTTCCGACGTCGTCATGCCCAATATGGATGGGCCGACGCTGATCCGCGAGCTGGCGGGCAAGCTGCCGGGGGTGAAGATCATCTTCGTTTCAGGCTATGCGGAGGATGCCTTTGCCAAGAGCCTGGACCCCGATCAGGAGTTCCATTTCCTTCCCAAACCCTTTTCGCTCAAGCAGCTGGCTGCCGCCGTCAAGGATGTGATGGGCAAGGGCTGAAGCGATTCCCTGAGGGCGCGCGCCCGGATGTTCGTGTCATCGTGAACGTCTGTGGAACTTGGATCATTTTTCTTTTTATTTTCAATGACTTAAAAATTCCCTTGTGACGCGGAACAAAACCGGTACATTAACCGATAATTGCTTCAGCGTAGTCCGCATGAAATAAGGGGAACCAGATGTCGAAGAACGTGGTGCAGCTCTCGGATAAGGGCGAAAAAGGCAATATGGACAAGCAGAAAGCTCTCGAGGCCGCGCTCAGCCAGATCGAGCGTTCTTTCGGTAAGGGTTCGATCATGCGGCTCGGCAAGAACGAGCAACTGGTTGAGATCGAGTCCATTTCGACGGGCTCGCTGGGGCTCGATATTGCGCTGGGGATCGGCGGTCTGCCGCGCGGTCGCGTGATCGAAGTTTACGGTCCTGAATCCTCGGGCAAGACGACGCTGGCGCTTCAGACCATTGCCGAAGCCCAGAAGACGGGGGGCGTTTGCGCCTTCGTCGATGCGGAACATGCTCTCGACCCTGTTTATGCCCGCAAGCTTGGCGTTCAGCTGGACGATCTCCTGATCTCGCAGCCCGATACGGGCGAGCAGGCGCTGGAAATCGCCGATACGCTGGTGCGCTCCGGCGCGGTTGACGTGCTGGTGGTGGACTCTGTGGCCGCGCTGACGCCCCGGGCGGAACTTGAGGGCGAGATGGGCGACAGCCTGCCGGGCCTTCAGGCACGTCTGATGAGCCAGGCGCTGCGCAAGCTCACCGGTTCGATTTCCAAGTCGAACACGATGGTCATTTTCATCAATCAGATCCGCATGAAAATCGGCGTCATGTTTGGTAGCCCGGAAACAACGACGGGCGGTAACGCCTTGAAATTCTACGCTTCTGTCCGTCTCGACATTCGCCGCATCGGCGCCATCAAGGACCGCGACGAAGTGGTGGGCAACCAGACCCGCGTGAAAGTGGTGAAGAACAAGGTGGCCCCGCCGTTCAAACAGGTCGAGTTCGACATCATGTATGGCGAAGGCATTTCCAAGATGGGCGAACTCGTGGATCTGGGCGTGAAGGCCGGGATCGTCGAGAAGTCGGGCTCATGGTTCTCCTATAACAGCACCCGTATCGGTCAGGGCCGTGAAAACGCCAAGAATTTCCTGCGGGAAAACCCGGAAATGGCGGCCGAGATCGAAGCGGCCATCCGCGCCAATGCCGGTCTCATTGCCGAGCAGATCCTGCAGGGCGACATCGAGCCTGACGGCGACGATGATGGCGATGACATGGAGGCGAGTGCATAGGCACGTGCCTTGGCTCGAATGGTGAGTGTTTCCTGCAAGCATTCGAGCCTTTTCAAGAGTTTCTCTGCCTGAGTGCAAGAGGCGGCGTCGGGGTCCCCACCGGCGCCGTTTTGCTGTCCGGTGCGCTGTTAGCGGGATGCCCGCTCAGGGCGTTGCCCGTGGTCCGGAAACCGGGGATAGCCGATTTCCGGGGATTTCTAGACAGGAGCAGGGGCGAAAGGTAAAAGCTGGTGACAAGTTAACTGCCCTGACCGAGGACCCCGAGCGGGGGTGCGCCGGCAAGGGCGGGTATTAGTTTTTTGAGCGAGACATACGGAATGGCCGGCCTCAACGAGATCCGCAGCACCTATCTGGACTTCTTTAAAAAGAACGGTCATGAGGTCGTCCCTTCGGGGTCGCTTGTCCCGAACAACGACCCGACGCTGCTTTTCACCAATGCAGGCATGGTGCCGTTCAAGAATGTCTTCACCGGTCAGGAAAAGCGGCCTTATGTGCGGGCGACCTCGTCGCAGAAATGCGTGCGCGCGGGCGGCAAGCATAACGACCTCGACAATGTCGGCTATACGGCGCGGCATCACACATTCTTCGAGATGCTCGGCAATTTCTCCTTCGGCGATTACTTCAAAGCCGATGCGATCGAATTTGCCTGGAACCTGATCACCAAGGAATTCGATCTGCCGAAGGACCGGTTGCTTGCGACCGTCTATCACGATGACGAAGAGGCCTTCGGTCTCTGGAAGAAGATCGCCGGTTTCAGCGACGACCGGATCATCCGCATTTCGACGACGGATAATTTCTGGTCGATGGGCGACACGGGGCCTTGCGGTCCTTGCTCTGAAATCTTCTTCGACCATGGCCCGAAGATTCCCGGCGGCCCTCCCGGCAGCGCGGATGAAGATGGCGACCGTTTCATCGAAATCTGGAACCTCGTCTTCATGCAGTACGATCAGGTGGCCGAAGGCGACCGTCGTCCGCTGCCCAGGCCCTCGATCGATACGGGCATGGGGCTCGAGCGTTTCGCCGCCGTGATGCAGGGCACGCACGACAATTACGCGACCGACCTGATGCGCGCGCTGATCGTGGCGAGCGCGGAAGCCTCGAAGACCGATCCCGACGGGCCGCATGCGGTGAGCCATCGCGTGATCGCGGACCATCTGCGCTCGAGCTGTTTCCTGATTGCCGATGGCGTCATGCCGTCGAACGAAGGCCGCGGCTATGTGCTGCGCCGGATCATGCGCCGTGCGATGCGCCATGCGCAGTTGCTCGGCGTGAGCGAGCCCTTGATGTGGAAGCTCGTGCCTGCGCTGGTGCGCCAGATGGGCGATGCCTATCCGGAACTGCGCCGCGCCGAACCGCTGGTTACCGAAACGCTGAAGCTTGAAGAGCGCCGTTTCCGTGAAACGCTGGTGCGCGGGCTGAAGCTGTTGGACGAGGAACTCGATCAGCTGGGCAGCGCCAGGGTGCTGCCGGGCGAGGTCGCCTTCCGTCTTTATGACACCTATGGTTTTCCGCTCGACCTGACGCAGGACGCGCTGCGTTCCAAGGGCATTCAGGTGGAGCAGGCGGGCTTCGACAAGGCGATGGCGAAGCAGCGCGAAGACGCGCGCGCTGCCTGGTCGGGTTCGGGCCAGAAGGCGACGGAGACCGTCTGGTTCGAATTGCGCGAGAAGCTCGGCGCAACCGAATTCCTCGGCTATGAAAATGAAGATGCCGAAGGCAAGGTCGTCGGCCTCGTGGTCGATGGCGCAGCAGTCGACAAGGTTGCGACCGGACAGGAAGCGGCGATCATCACCAACCAGACGCCTTTCTATGGCGAGTCCGGCGGTCAGGTCGGCGACACGGGCGTGCTCTTCACGGGCGCGGGCGCGGAATTCGTTGTCAGCGATACGCAGAAGAAGCTCGGCGACATGCATGTGCATTTCGGCAAGCTGACGCGCGGCACATTGGCGGTTGGCGATGTCGTCGAGATGAAGGTCGATCATGCGCGGCGCACGGCGACGCGGGCGAATCACTCGGCGACGCATCTGTTGCATGAAGCGCTGCGCCGCGTGCTGGGCGATCACGTGACGCAGAAGGGCTCGATGGTGGGACCGGATCGTCTGCGTTTCGACTTCAGCCATCCAAAGCCGATGACAGCGGAAGAGATTGCCGAGGTCGAAGCCATCGTCAATCGCGTGGTACGCCAGAACCGCGATGTGACGACGCGACTGATGACGCCGGATGAAGCCATTGAAGCAGGCGCGCTGGCGCTCTTCGGCGAGAAATACGGCGACGAGGTTCGTGTGCTCTCGATGGGCGTGAACGATGACTTTGTCGGCACGGATGGCAAGGCCTATTCGGTCGAGCTTTGCGGCGGTACGCATGTGCATCGCGTCGGTGACATTGCGATCTTCAAGATCGTCAGCGAGACGGCGGTCGCCTCTGGCGTCCGGCGTATCGAGGCGCTGACGGCGGAAGGCGCACGGCTTTATCTCGTCGAGCAGGATCGTCTGCTGCGCGAGGCGGCGGGCGCTCTGAAGATTGCCGGCGAGGATTTGCCCGCGCGTGTGACGTCGCTGATGGAAGAACGCAAGCGGCTCGACCGCGAGCTGAACGATGCGAAGAAGAAGCTCGCCATGGGTGGCGGTGCGGGCGAAGCCGCGCCGAGCCAGAGCGTCGGCGGCGTCAATGTCGTGGCGCGCGTGCTCGACGGCGTGAATCCGAAGGACCTGCGTGGGCTGATCGACGAAGCGCGCAAGCAGATCGGCTCGGGCGTCGTGGCGCTGGTGACCGTCAGCGAAGACGGGAAGGGCGCGATTGCCGTTGGCGTGACCGAGGACCTGACCTCGAAATTCAATGCGGTGGAGCTTGTGAAAGCGGGTTCGGGCGCAATGGGCGGCAAGGGCGGCGGCGGTCGTCCCGACATGGCGCAGGCCGGCGGGCCGGATGGCGACAAGGCGGATGCCGCGCTTGAGGCGGTGAAGGCGGCTATGGCGGCGGTTGCGGCCTGAGGCTGACTTGGGGGCCTCGTCCTTCGAGACGCGGCTTCGCCGCTCCTCAGGATGAGGCTTCGAGACGCGGCTTCGCCGCTCCTCAGGATGAGGGTCCGGGTATGGGGATAATTTGAAATTCATCCTCATCCTGAGGAGGGCCACAGGCCCGTCTCGAAGGATGGAGCCAAGTCGTGAATGCCTTCGTCTATATCCTGAGATGCAGTGACGGTAGCTATTACGTTGGTTCGGCGAGAGGTTCTCTTGAGAGACGTGTCGACGAACACAATGCGGGAGCGTTTGGCGGATACACGGCCACTCGCCGACCTGTGACGCTGGTCTATTCACAAGACTTCGATCAAATTACTGACGCTGTCGAAGCTGAGCGGAAGTTGAAGGGCTGGAGTCGGGAGAAGAAGGAAGCGTTTATCTCGGGTGACTTTGAGAAGTTAAAAGAGTTGTCGCGGTCGAGGCGGTGAGGACGGGGGCCTCGTCCTTCGAGACGCCGCTTCGCGGCTCCTCAGGATGAGGGTCCGGGTTCGGGACACTTGCCCTAATTCTTGCCCGGAGCGGCGAATACGTGCAGGCTTGTGGCGGGGTTGAGCGCAAGGCGGCGGGTGATAGTGTCAGACGGTTCTCGAATTCAATCGGTTGAACAGCAGAGCGCATACCTGCGCTTGCGGCAGTATCTCTATATCGTTCTGGAATCCGGCCGCGATCATTTCGTCAGTCGTGCCTTCGACATTTTCATGATCTGGCTCATCCTTGCCAATGTGCTGGCGGTGGCGATCGAGACGGAATCGTCGCTTGGCGATCAGGTGCGCAGCGTCTTGCGCGGCTTCGATCTGTTCGCCGTGATCATTTTCACCGTCGAATATTTTGCGCGGCTCTGGGTGGCGGTGGAACATCCGCCGCATGATGGCGTTTCGGCCTTTCGCAAGCGGTTCTACTGGGCGCTGACGGTGCCGATGCTGATCGACCTGATGGCGATCCTGCCTTTCTATGTGGGGCTGATCTATAATTACGATACGCGGGTGGCGCTGCTCTTCCGTATGCTGCGTTTCCTGAAGCTGGCGCGGGCGACGCCTGCGCTCGGCACGCTCGGTCGCGTTCTCTATAACGAGCGGCGCGCGATATCGGGGGCGATCATCGTCATGCTGGGGCTGATCGTTTTTTCTGCCACCATCATGTATGAGATCGAGGGGAAGGCGCAGCCGGAGGCTTTCGGCTCCATTCCGCGCGCCATGTGGTGGTCGGCGGCGACGCTGACGACGATCGGCTATGGCGACGTGGTGCCGATCACGGACCTCGGCAAGATGATGGCCGGGATCGTGATGATTGCGGGCTTTGGCATGTTTGCGCTGCCGATTGCCATTATCTCGACGGGCTTTGCCGCGGAAATCCATCGGCGCGATT
>Ga0098044_1000855_pt1 | contig 15937 bp, 13 predicted proteins | sample 10_taG_FD_75053 | JGI IMG/M metagenome (GOLD analysis project Ga0098044, IMG submission 75053) | Marine viral communities from the Subarctic Pacific Ocean - 10_ETSP_OMZ_AT15264 metaG | ecosystem: Environmental > Aquatic > Marine > Oceanic | place: Pacific Ocean | collected 2015-01-16 | reverse complement strand
TGGGCGTAGTGAAGCAGACAAGATTGGCAATCGACGGGCTAATATTCGTCGCGGTGTGGATCACCGAAAGAACGCCGCCCATGCAATAGCCCATAAGGGTGAATTCTTCCTCGCCCGTTACCTGCTGGACCTGCTCGACACATTCAGAAATGAATGTCTGGGCATAATCTTCCAGCCGCAGCGCGCTTTCCTCAGGCCGCGGCGCATCCCAGTCCATGACAAAGACGTCGTAACCGGCCTTGAGCAGAAACTCGACGAAACTGTTGCCGGGCGCAAGATCGAGCACATAGGCGCGATTGGTCGTCGCCATGACGATCAGAATCGGCACGCGATAAATTTCTTCCGATAACGGATGGTAATGATAAAGGTTCAGCGTGCCGCGCTTGTAAATGGTCTCCTTGGGCGTCAGCCCAACAGGCGGCGCGGCGGAGGCAAAATACCCCACACCCTTGATGTTCCGCTGAATGGTCCGGTCGACCAATCGGCGCATTCTACGGCCGATCTTGTCATCGCCCGCGGCCTCACCTTGCGCTGTCGCCATATTTCCCCTCCATCGCCGACGCTACGTAGCCTTCTTCTCCGCCGCGGGCTTCTTTTGTGACTTCTCCGGGGAGGCGCTCGCCGCCACTCGCTTGGGCGGCTTTTTAGTTCGGGGTGGACCCGCCGGCTTTGCGACAGGATCGGGCGGCACAAGTTTGCCCAATGCCTTTTCGATCCGAACCAGCCGTTCGTCCATAACCATCAGACGTTCGCCGAGCGCGATGACGTCATGCCGGCTCGCGACGTTAAACGTCGCCATGCGTCGCGCCATCTGGTCGGCGACGCCCTTCTTGAGCCGGACGGAAAGCGAATTTGCGCTGTTTGCAACCTGCGCAAATTCGTCGGTCGCCAAAACAGTCGTGGCAATCTGATCGACCTTGGCTTCAAGGTCGCTGATCATTTTGCTCAGCGCACTCGCTGAGAGTTTCGATGAGGAATTAGATATTTTATCGCCCCCCTCGTTTCTCGTTGTTGCAAAGATCATTGCAGCAACGAGAAACATAGACAAGGGCCTTATCGCAACGAGAGATATACGGATGCCGTGCGCCTACCTGAATCCAGCATCAGACATCGAGAAGTTCGAGCGGTGGCAGGGCAAGCTTCATGGCGAGGAACTCGTCAACGATCTGCTGGACCGGGGAATAGATACGGAAGGTTACACGGAAAGTCCCGCCCTTGGGTGAGGGCAACCAGTTGGTGTCCTTGGCGCCGCCGGGCGCTTCGGCCTGCACCCAGATGTCCACCGAACCGTCCGCATTGGCAATCAGCGTGTCACGGCTCGAAACACAATAGCGGTCGAGCGGGTTGTCCACGAACATGAAGCTCTGCCCGTTATACATAGTGATCGACCAGAAGCCGATATCGCTCGTTCCCGGCACCTTGTCTGCGGGGACATGGATGCGGTAGCGCTTCGAACCGTCGAGCAGATCGCCATTCGCATCGTAGTATGTATAAAGATAGATCGCCTCTTCCGGATCATTGCCCATGAGACCCACAAGCGCCGCTGCGGCGCGGGCAGCATAGTCGGACGTGAAGTCGCGCGAGTAACGCGCAGCGTCCCAACCATTCGGGAATTTGCGACCACGGTTCTTCGCCAGATAGGTCATCAGCGCAGGGCCATCCTGCTCGGCGCGCAGAATGCCACGGCGCGTCGCCGGATCGAGCGTATCGGGATTAAAGGGCTCGCCGGGCGTGATGCCGATGCGCCAAAGCGTGGTGGCGACCGTCTTGTGTCCGGCAGGCGGCGGGTTTTCGCCCAGCAGGTCAGTGGCTTCCTTGAACCAGGCGAAGTCACCTTCATATTTGTTGCGATGACGCGGGGCGGGTGGCGTCGCAGGCTTGTCACTCGGACCGCCCTTCCATTCCGAAAGAAGCGTCAGTGACATCTGGCTCTGATAGCCCCGCACGATTTCGAGATCGGCTTCGTCCTTCGCGGCGATGCGCACGGCGATGCCGCCAAGATTGGTATCAAGCCGACGTTCGATCACACCTTCAGGCAGCTCGCCCTGCCAGTTCGGACCGACATAGGCAATCTGGGCGTGATCGCAACCATTGGTGCGCGGTGAATAGTCATAAGGCTGGTTTTCGACATAGGCGTTGATGACGTGGACCACCGCATAGCGATCCTTGATCGCGGGCATGTCGAGGATGACGGGCTCCGCCGTCAGATCGAGAGAGATGCCGGTGTAGACCGTGTCGCAGTTCGGGCTGAATGGCAGGTCACCCTTGGCGGAGGAAAGCGCCGTCATGTGACCCAGCTGATTGATGGGCGCGGCAGGCTCGAAGGGAATGGGACCGGTCAGATTTTCGCGACGCAGGCGCTCGCGTTCCGTGATGACGAGCGGGTACGCAAAGAGATAGGCCTGAAGCGCTGTCGAATAAGCTAGCGACTCGAGCCCATGGGCATCAAGATCGTTCGCGCCCGAAGCGGATGAAATGGCATTGGTCTGCTGCGCAACTGACATTCTTTCCTCCATCTATGTTCGCCCGGCGGTGGCTCCCTCTTGAGAGGGCCCGCCCTGGCTGCTCTGCATTTTCCATTTGCATAGCGCATCCTCGGGATGGAGACTGCCCATTATTGGGCATTTGGAGCGCGTGATGATTTTTCACTCCAGTCGCGAAAGTGATTTCCTGACGGATCTCGACGAGGCATGCCGTCAAATGCTGTTCAACGCGGCGGTCAAAAAGTCGGTTGATGCCAGGCAAGCGATCCAGCGCGACGGCGACACAAACCGAACGCTCATGATCGTGCAATCCGGCCAGGTGAGGCTTTCCAAGACCAATGCGGAAGGGAAACGGACGACTCTCGCCTATCTGGGTGAAGGCGATCTCTACGGCCTCTTCGCGCTCATCATCGGCAGACCCAAGAACTATGACGCCGATGCCGAGGTCGATACGAAGCTGCTGATTGTCGACCACAAGACCTTCACGCAACTCCTCGACCGCGAGGCGATCTTTCGCGACCACGTCTTTCGCTTTCTGGGGCGTCGTCTGGAATCCGCCTTTCAGGCCCTCAGCGACGAACGAACCATGCCGCTCATCCTGAAGGCGGCCCGCGCCCTGCTCTATTATTCCGACGCAGAGGGCAAGGTGACCCTGACCCAACAGGCGCTCGCCGAACAGCTCGGCGCATCGCGTAACGGCCTCGGCCTTGCGCTCAAGTCCCTGTCCGACGACGGCCTGATCGAACGCCACTACGGCGCGATCCATATTCTCGACCGGGCGCGGCTCGACGAACGACTTTCAGATGCTGGCGATCAGAATCTCATTCTGTAGGTCCTGTTTCGCTTCGGGCTGCGTAAGCTCTATAAACATTCAAACGAAATAATATGGTGCACGCTCGGTCCGGCACTGAGAGGGATGAGGATGACAATGCAATTTGACGAAGTGGTTTTGGGACGGCGGAGCATTCGCGGCTTTAAGCCTGATACCGTCTCAAAGGAAACGATCAAGGAAGTCCTCGACATCGCCATGCGGGCCCCGTCATCTCTCAATACGCAGCCATGGAATTTCTACGTCGTCGCTGGCGAGCCACTTAATCGCATCCGCAAGGGAAATACGGAGCGCAATCTTGCGGGTGTGCCGGAATCACGCGAGTTCCGGTCGCACGGCGCCTACGAAGGACCTCACAGAGAACGACAGATCGAAATTGCAAAGCAATTGTTCGCGGCCATGGGGATCGAACGTCACGACAAGGAAGCGCGGCAGGGCTGGGTGCTACGTGGCTTCCGCCAATTCGATGCGCCGGTCTCAATCGTCGTTACCTACGACCGCTCGATCCACGGCGGCGACATTGCCCCTTTTGATTGCGGCGCTGTGACCAATGCGCTCGTCAATGCCGCCTGGTCACGCGGGCTTGGCTGCGTCATCAACAGTCAGGGCATCATGCAGTCGCCAGTGGTTCGCGAACATGCCGCCATCCCCGATGATCAGGTAATCATGATCTGCGTCGCCATGGGTTATCCCGACGATTCCTTCCCGGCCAACGCCGTCGTCTCTCATCGGAAATCGGTGGATGAAGCTGCGGTCTTCGTCGGCTTCGACGACTAGGACAGGCGTGGAGCCAGCACGGCGGGCCGAGATCGCTTTCGACAGAAACCTGGGCCAAGCCTCGCAATGAGAGGCTTGATGCCGTTGGCTCCGCCCTTAGGCGTGTCCGGCTTCAATCACAAAATTTGATCGTATGTCTTGAAGCTGAGGCCGTTTCATGCCACATCCTTTTTCACATATAATTTTGCAGATCAAAACATTTTGCAATTTTATTGTGTAAATATGACCGGTGGATTATCCACTTTAAGGCCGGGCGATAAATCCAATGTTCGCGCTTATATGGACAGGACGAACATGGGCGAAGAGCACGGCATGAAACTACTGATCAATTACCTCGACACACGTAAATCATCCGCGTTGTAATTCACCACCCAGCAAATGTAATTCTGATTGCGTTGGACCGCCAAAAAATGAACAGCATCAACCTGACCCATCTGGAGCGCCTTGAAGCCGAGGCCATCCATATCATGCGGGAGGTCGTCGCGGAGGCCCAGAACCCTGTGATGCTCTATTCGGTGGGCAAGGACAGCGCGGTCATGCTGCATCTGGCGCGCAAGGCCTTCTATCCCTCGCCGCCGCCCTTCCCGCTCCTGCATGTCGACACGACCTGGAAGTTCAAGGCGATGTATGAGATGCGCGAACGCATGGCAAAAGAGTCCGGCATGGAGCTTCTCGTCCATCGCAACCCGGAAGCCGAAGCACGTGGTATCAACCCCTTCGACCACGGTCCGCTGCATACGGATATGTGGAAGACGGAAGGTCTCAAGCAGGCACTCAACAAATGGGGCTTTGACGCCGCCTTCGGCGGCGCGCGTCGCGACGAGGAAAAGAGCCGCGCCAAGGAGCGCATTCTCTCCTTCCGCACGGCAAGTCACGGCTGGGATCCCAAGAACCAACGGCCGGAACTCTGGAACCTCTATAACGCCCGCAAGAACAAGGGCGAGTCCATCCGCGTCTTCCCGATCTCGAACTGGACCGAGCTCGACATCTGGCAATACATCCATCTCAACGACGTGCCGATCGTGCCGCTCTATTTCGCCGACGAACGTCCCACTGTCTGGCGCGGCGGCATGCTTGTCATGGTGGACGACGAACGCTTTCCGCTCGAGCCCGGCGAAACGCCGGTGATGCGTTCGGTCCGCTTCCGCACGCTTGGGTGCTATCCGCTGACCGGCGCTGTCGAAAGCACCGCCAAGACGCTGCCTGAAGTCATTCAGGAAACGCTTCTCACCACGACGAGCGAGCGACAGGGCCGCGCCATCGACAAGGACGCGGGCGGCGCCGGCATGGAAGTCAAGAAGCAGCAGGGGTACTTCTGATGAGCGACCAGGAAGTGATCTACAAGGTCGACGGTCTCATCGCCGAAGACATTGACGCCTACCTCGAACAGCATCAGCACAAGACGATGCTGCGCTTCATTACCTGCGGGAGCGTCGATGACGGCAAGTCCACGCTGATCGGACGCCTGCTCTATGACTCCAAGATGATCTTCGAAGATCAACTGGCTGCGCTTGAAAGCGACAGCAAGAAGGTCGGCACGCAGGGTCAAGAGATCGATTTCGCGCTACTCGTCGATGGGCTCGCCGCCGAACGCGAACAAGGCATCACCATCGACGTTGCCTATCGTTTCTTCGCCACCGAGAAGCGCAAGTTCATCGTCGCCGACACGCCGGGCCATGAACAGTACACACGCAACATGGTGACGGGCGCATCGACCGCCGACCTTGCCGTCATTCTGATTGACGCGCGCAAGGGCGTGCTGACGCAAACACGTCGGCACTCCTATCTCGCGCATCTCATCGGCATCCGCCACATCGTGCTGGCGGTGAACAAGATGGATCTCGTCGACTACGATCAGTCCGTCTTCGACAGGATCGTCGCCGACTACGCCACCTTCGCCCGCTCCATCGGGATCGAGAGCTTCGTGCCCATGCCGATCTCCGGGTTCAAGGGCGACAATATCACTGGTCCCAGCGCCAATACGCCCTGGTACAAGGGCCCGAGCCTGATCCATCACCTCGAAGAAGTGGAAGTCGATACGGTCGCCAATCAGGCCAAATCCTTCCGCCTGCCGGTGCAATGGGTGAACCGGCCGAACCTGAACTTCCGTGGTTTTTCGGGCCTCATCGCCAGTGGCAGCATCCGCCCGGGCGATGCCGTTCGCGTCTTGCCGTCAGGCAAGACCAGCACGGTCAGCCGCATCGTCACGATGGACGGCGATCTTGATCAGGCGGTTGCCGGACAATCGATCACGCTTTGCCTTGCCGACGAGATCGATTGCTCGCGTGGCGACGTACTCGCGACAGCCGATCAGCCGCCGCAGGTTGCCGACCAATTTGAAAGCACCATTGTATGGATGTCGGACGATTCGCTGCTGCCGGGCCGCGCCTATTGGCTCAAGCTCGCGACGCAAACGGTGTCAGCCACGATCCAGGAACCCAAATATTCGATCAACGTCAACACGACCGAACATCTGGCCTGCAAGACGCTCGACCTCAACGCGATCGGCGTCGCGGAAGTCATCACCGACCGTCCGATCGTCTTCGAACCCTATAGCGACAACCGGACACTCGGGGGCTTCATCCTGATCGACAAGATCACGAATGCCACTGTTGCTGCAGGCATGCTTCACTTCAGCCTGCGTCGCGCCCAGAACGTTCACTGGCAGGCACTCGACATCAGCCGCGAAGCCCATGGCATGCTGAAGAACCAGAAGCCTGCTGTGCTCTGGTTCACCGGCCTGTCCGGTTCGGGCAAGTCGACGATCGCGAACCTTGTCGAAAAGAAGCTGTACGCGATGGGTCGCCATACCTTTCTGCTCGACGGCGACAATATTCGTCATGGCCTCAACAAGGACCTTGGCTTTACTGAAGCCGACCGCGTCGAGAACATCCGCCGTGTCGGTGAAGTTGCCAAGCTAATGACCGACGCTGGCCTCATCGTGCTGACTGCTTTCATCAGCCCCTTCCGTGCCGAACGCGAAATGGTGCGCAACCTGCTGCCCGAAGGCGAGTTCCTTGAGGTCTTCATCGACACGCCTCTCGAGGTCGCCGAAGCCCGCGACGTGAAAGGCCTCTACAAAAAAGCGCGCTCCGGCCAGCTTCGAAACTTCACAGGCATCGACAGTCCATATGAAGCGCCGGAGCAACCGGAAATTCGCATCGCAACCACCGATGAAACTCCCGAAGAGGCCGCCGAGCGGATCGTCGACTATCTCATCAAACGGGAAGCCATGCTCTGACACACAAACGAAAGGCGCAGCACACATCCGCCATCAAGTTTTGGAAAGTCTAATTGATATCAATCGTGTATCGTTTTCAGGCAATGGGGCACGGGCGAACTTCAATCGCCAAAACACATAACCCAGCGCCAGAGTCACGATCATGAATCTTCGCCAGGTCAGATATTTCATCGCAGTCGCCGAAACAGAATCTGTTTCAGGCGCGGCGCAGGAACTTGGCATCTCGCAGTCCGCAATCACCTCGGCAGTGCAGGCGCTCGAATATGAGATGAGCGCGAGCCTCTTCGTGCGTCACGCCAAGGGCATGCGGCTCACACATGAGGGGCATCAGTTGCTGCTCCATGCCCGGCGCATCGTCGCCGCAGTGTCAGACGCGCAGCGCGCGGTGAGCGCACGACCCGAGGGTATGACGGGCGATCTCAACATCGGCGTGACGCAGATGGTGTCGGGCTACTACCTCGCCGATCTGCTGGCGCGATATCGCCGGGTCTTTCCCAAGGTCGATATTCATGTGGTGGAGGACGAGCGCACCTATCTCGAACATCTGCTCGTCAACGGCGAGCTCGATGTGGGTCTGCTGCTCGTTTCCAATTTGCAGGACCGACAGGCACTCGAATCCGAAGTGCTGATCCGTTCGCCCTGGCGCGTCTGGCTGCCGGCCGGCCACCCACTGACCTCGCTCAACGTGCTCACTCTCAATGATCTCGCCGACGAGCCCATGATCATGCTGGCGGTCGACGAGCTCATCGAAACCACGACCGCCTATTGGCTTGATGAAGGTGTGCGCCCGAATGTCGTGCTGAAGACCGCCTCGGTCGAGGCGGTCCGCAGTCTTGTCGGCCTTGGCGTCGGGCTCGCCACATTGCCCGACATGGCCTATCGCCCCTGGTCGCTCGATGGCGACCGTGTCGAGGCCCGCGAACTTGCCAATCCGATTCCCACCGTCGATGTCGGCCTCGTCTGGCGACAGGGCGCTCCCTTGCGACCTACGGCCAGCCAGTTCCTCGATATGTGCCGCGAATATACGCCGCCACAAACCAAGCGGGGTATCGTCGGCACCTGAGGTATCTGAAAAACAGAAACCTTGGTGCTGATTTTCCGATTTTCAATTTCAAATTTTCGGTCCTAGCATTCCTTAACGGTCCGTCATAATCACACGTCCAGATCCGCCATATGTCGGCAACCTGCTGATTTGAAAGGATTTTTGGTCTTTATGACGGTCTCTTTCTGGAGGGACCAGGGATGCAGACCAAACTTTTCATCGGTGGCGAATTTGTGAACGGCGAAGGGGCAGACGAGGAAATCCTCAACCCCGCCACAGGCGAATTAATCGGAAAAATCCCCTCCGCCTCCAAGGGTCAGATCGATGCGGCAGTGGCCGCGGCCTCCAAGGCCTTCCTGAGCTGGGGCCGCACGACGCCCGGCGAACGTTCCCTCATGCTGCTGAAACTCGCAGACCGGATCGAGGCCGAGGCCGAAAGCTTCGCCCGTCTCGAAAGCCAGAACTGCGGCAAACCCTATCAGGCCGTACTCGGCGACGAGATCCCTGCCGTCGTCGATTGCTTCCGCTTCTTCGCGGGGGCCGCGCGCTGCATGAACGGCAGCGCGGCGGGCGAATATCTCGCGGGCTTCACCAGCATGATCCGGCGCGATCCCGTGGGCGTCATCGCCTCGATTGCACCCTGGAACTATCCGCTGATGATGGCCGCCTGGAAGATCGCGCCTGCGCTGGCCGCTGGCAATGTTGTGGTGCTGAAGCCGTCTGAGCAGACGCCGCTCACAGCGCTCAAACTCGCTACCATCATGGCTGACATCTTCCCGGAAGGCGTATGGAACCTCGTGCTTGGTCGTGGCGACACGGTGGGCGCACCGCTCGTCTCGCATCCCGGCGTTCATATGACCTCGCTCACGGGCGACATCGCAACGGGCCGCAAGGTACTGGAAGCGGCGACCGGCACGTTGAAGCGGACACATCTCGAACTCGGCGGCAAGGCGCCCGTCATCGTCTATGATGATGCCGATATCGCCGAAGTCGTCGAAGGCGTGCGCACCTTCGGCTATTACAATGCCGGTCAGGACTGCACGGCAGCCTGCCGTATCTACGCCGGACCGAAGGTCTACGAGAAGCTCACCGCCGATCTCACCAGCGCCGTGTCATCAATCAAGTTCGGCGGTCCAGACGATGAAACCACCGAACTCGGTCCCATCATTTCCGAGCGCCAGCGCGCCCGCGTGTCGAGCTTCGTCGAACGCGCCCGCGCCCTCAACCACATCGAGGTTACGACAGGCGGCAAGCCCGGCGCAGGCAGCGGCTACTTCTATGAGCCGACCGTCATCGCAGGCGCGAAGCAAGAAGATGAGATCGTCCAGCGCGAAGTCTTCGGCCCGGTCGTTTCCATCACGCGCTTCAGCGAACCGGAAGAAGCGATCACATGGGCGAACGACAGTCAGTATGGCCTTGCCTCTTCCGTCTGGACCAAGGACATCAGTCGCGCCATGGAAACAGCGGCGCGTCTCCAATACGGCTGCACATGGATCAACACGCATTTCATGCTTGCCAATGAAATGCCGCATGGCGGTATGAAGTCGTCAGGCTATGGCAAGGACCTTTCTGCCTATGCGCTCGAAGACTATTCGGTCGTGCGGCACGTCATGGTGAAATTCTGACAATCGACAAGCGGGGGCGCGGTGAACGACAGGGCAGACAATTTGGCAACGGCAACGCCTGCAACTGATGCGGGCGAAGCGCCTGTAATTGTTCGCCTTCACGGGGTGCGCAAGACCTACAAGAATGTCGTTGCGGTCGACCACGTCGATCTCGAAGTACGTCAGGGCGAGTTCTTCACCATGCTCGGGCCATCGGGTTCGGGCAAGACGACATCGCTGCGTCTCATCGCCGGTTTCGAAATGCCCGATTCCGGCCATGTCGAATTGAGCGGCATCGACGTGACGGATACGCCCCCCTATGCGCGCGATATCAACACGGTCTTTCAGGACTACGCGCTCTTCCCCCATATGACGGTTGCGGAAAACATCGCCTATGGCCTTCAAGCCAAAGGTGTTGCCAAGGATGAAATCGGCGGTCGCGTCGAGGAGGCCCTGCGCATGGTGAGGCTTACCGACTATGGCACGCGCTCGCCTGCGCAGCTTTCCGGTGGCCAGCGCCAGCGCGTCGGTCTGGCGCGCGCCATCGTCAACAAGCCAAAAGTGCTTCTTCTCGACGAACCGCTCGGCGCGCTCGATCTCAAACTGCGCCAGCAGATGCAGTCCGAACTTAAGTCCATCCAGGCCGAGGTCGGCATCACTTTCATCTACGTCACGCATGATCAGGAAGAGGCGCTCACCATGAGCGACCGCATCGCGATTTTCAATCATGGGCGCATCGTCCAGATCGGAACGCCGCATGAAGTCTATGAAAAACCACACGACGAATTCGTCGCCGACTTCGTTGGCACTTCCAACATTCTGGCGCGCGACGGCAAGCGCTATGTGCTGCGACCTGAGAAAATCCGCGTCGCGGCGATGGATACGAGCTTTGAAGAATCCGGTCTTCACACCGAGGTCGCGCGCCTCGTGGAGGCCGTCTATGTCGGCCAGTTCACACGCTATGTCGTAGCGCTTGAGGACGGTACCGAAATTGTCGCGGTTCGTCAGAACCTCGATCGTTCGAGCGGACATATTCGTCCGGTTCCGGGGACAGGCGTTCAGGTTGCCTGGCGTCCGGAAAATCTGTTTGCACTTTGATGAGTTCTTGCCTGGTTCAATTTCACGCTGACCACATGGAAGGGATGACGACCATGAAGCAAAGGATGACACGATATGCGGTAACGGGCGCGATGCTCGCGACCGCATTGGCGTTCTCGGTCTCGGCAATTGCAGAGCCCGCAGCACCAAACTATCCAAAGACAATCGGCGAAGGCGAAGGCGCGCTCAATATCGTCGCCTGGGAAGGCTATGCAGAAGACAGCTGGATCAAACCCTTCGAAAAGGAAACCGGATGCATCGTTAATCGCAAATACGCCGGATCGTCAGACGAAATGGTTGCGCTCATGCGTCAGGGCGGCGGCGGCGAATATGACCTCGTCTCGGCCTCGGGCGATGCGAGCCTTCGCCTTATCCTCGGCGGCAATGTGCAACCTATCGACGTAAAGCTCATTCCCGACTTCGACAATTTCGTGCCGGAGCTGAAGGCCCCGCCGCACAACACGCTCAACGGTCTGCACTACGGCCTCTCCTACGAATGGGGTCCGAACGTGCTGATGTATAATACCGACAAGATCAAGGAAGCCCCGAAGAGCTGGGCGGCGCTCTATGACCCGCAGTACAAAGGCAAGATCACCGTGCCCGACAATCCGATCCAGATTGCCGACGCCGCGCTTTATCTTTCCAAGACCGATCCGAGCCTCGGCATCACCGATCCTTATGAACTGACGGAAGCTCAACTCGATGCCGCCGTCGCACTCCTGAAAAAGCAGGCGCCGCTCGTCAAGAAATACTGGGCGCTCGCATCTGACGAAATCGAGCTCTTCAAGAATGGCGATGCGATCATCGGCGCTTCCTGGCCCTATCAGACGAATACGCTGAAGGCCGACGGGGCTCACGTTGCCGACACCATTCCGGCGGAAGGAGCGACGGGCTGGGCTGACAGCTGGATGCTTTCAGCAAAGTCAAAGCACGTGAACTGTGCCTACAAGTTCATGGCCTATGTATCGACGCCTGAAGTGCAGGCCGAACAGGCGATCTATTTCGGCGAAACGCCCGCCAACCTCAAGGCATGCGCCGCGATGGACAAGGCCGATCCCGGCTCCTGCGCCAAGTACCATCTGGACGATGCCGCCACCTACATCAAGCAGATCCATTTCTGGAAAACACCGCAGCAGACCTGCGCCAATGGCAAGGCTGAGTGTACGAGTTACACGACCTGGCAACAGAAGTGGCAGGAGATCAAGGGTTGATCTCTTACCTGCAAGAGACGTTCGACAAGGCGGTGGGACGCGTTGCGTATCAGTCCCGCCGTCTGTCGGCAGGTTTGTGGAGGAGGCCTGCGGTAAGCGCGGGGCTCCTCCTCACGCCGCCTCTCGGCTGGTTTATCTTCATCTATCTTGCGGCTCTTGCGGCGCTCTTCATTTCCGCCTTCTGGACGGTCGACAGCTTCACTGGCGAAATCAACCGACACTGGACGCTCACCAATTTCCATGCAATCCTGACAAGTGACATCTACCGGCGCATTGCCGTGCGCACGATCCTGATGGCGGCGGCGGTTACGCTCACAGACGTCTTGCTCGCCTTTCCTTTCGCTTATTTCATGGTGCGGCTCGCCGGGCCTCGCCAGCGCATCGTGCTTTTCACACTGGTGCTCGTGCCGCTGTGGTCGAGCTATCTGGCCCGCGTCTATGCCTGGCGCCTGATCTTCGCACATAACGGCGCACTCAACTGGGTACTCAGACATCTCGGCTTCGAAGGCCTTGAGATCGGTTACACCAACTGGGCCATGTGGATCGTCTTTTCCTATATCTGGCTGCCCTTCATGATCATGCCGATCTATTCAGCCATCGAGCGCATCCCCTATTCGCTGTTTGAAGCCTCGCAGGACCTTGGCGCAAAGGCCTGGCGGACCTTCTTCAAGGTGATTCTGCCGCTCGCAATGCCGGGTGTGATCGCGGGTTCGCTCTTCACCTTCTCACTGACACTGGGCGATTACATTACGCCGGTGCTCGTCGGTGGGCCGGGTTCGGATTTCATCGGCAATGTCGTCTATGCCAACGTCGGCATCGCAAACAACATTCCTTTTGCCGCAGCCTATGCCAGCATTCCGCTGATCGTCATGGCCGCCTATCTCGCCTTTGCCAAGCGCACCGGCGCTTTCGATGTGATGTAGGGGGAAGCGCATATGGAAACCAAAGCCGCACGCATCATGCTCACGATCTGGGTCGGGCTCGTGCTCGCCTTTCTCTTCATTCCGATCCTGATCATCATCGTCTATGCGTTCAACGCATCGAACATCCAGACCTTCCCGATCGCGGGCCTGTCACTGCGCTGGTTCGGCTCCGCCTTCGCCAATCAGGAAATCCGAACCGCGCTGGCGCTGTCGTTAAAGGCAGGCGTTGTTGCGACAACGATTGCCATGTTCCTCGGTTCCGCGGCCGCGCTCGCCGTTCACCGATATGAATTCTTCGGCAAGAATGCCGTCTCCTTCATGGTCGTATTGCCCATTGCACTCCCCGGCATCATCACCGGCATGGCGCTTAATTCATTCTTTGTCTTCTGGGGCATGAGCCTCAGCTTCTGGACCATCGTTATCGGCCACGCGACTTTCTGCATCGTCATTGTCTACAACAACGTCATCGCCAGATTGCGCCGCGTACCGAAATCGCTGGAGGAAGCATCAATGGATTTAGGTGCGAACGGCTGGCAGACATTCCGCCGCGTGACGCTGCCAATGATCTCGACCTCGCTTGTCGCTGGCGCCCTCCTCGCCTTCGCCCTGTCGTTCGACGAAGTCATCGTCACCACCTTCACAGCAGGGGCGCAAAACACGCTGCCGCTCTGGATTTTCGGCGCGATACGTCTCGGCCAGAAACTTCCCGAGGTCAATGTCGTGGTGCTGATCGTCATGGCGATCACCTTCGTGCCGGTGCTGCTCGCCTACAAGCTCACCAATCAGGCCGGGCCGATGGTGAAATAAAATCGGCGGAATTCATTCGCTTAACGCTACGGTCGCAGATCGCCTTCTTTCGAGATAATCACCCTGATTCATCGCGCCCCGCAGCATTATCAGGTTTTGCCTAGTAACCCACCTTGATCTCTCGAGAAGAGTTCTCAGGCAATACAACACGTTGAAATTAAACCAGGCCGCCAGAGTTCAGCTTTCGCGCCGAAGAATCAGAGACGTATTCACGCCCCCGAAAGCGAAATTATTCGACATGGCATATTGCACGTCGACTTCGCGAAACGACCCAACAATGTGATCCAGATCGGCGCAAGTCTCGTCTGGATGTTCGAGGTTCAAGGTCGGTGCAAAACTTCCGTCCCGCATCATCTCGATGGTGAGCCAGGCCTCCATCGCGCCGCAGGCACCAAGCGTGTGCCCAAAATAACCTTTCAGCGAATGAATAGGTGTCTGTGATCCAAGAACATCCGCCGTCGAGATCGTCTCCGTCACATCCCCCTGAATTGTCGCCGTTCCGTGACCGCTCACGAAATCAATTGCATCAGCCGCGAGCCCCGCGCTGTCGAGCGCGAGCCGGAGCGCCGCGGCCTGCGTTTCGGATCGCGGGTCCGTAACATGCGAGCCATCCATATTCGTACCAAAGCCGACGATCTCGGCGAGAATGGTCGCACCTCGCGCCAGCGCATGCTCGCGCTCTTCCAAGACCAACGCGGCGCCACCCTCACCAACTACCAAACCGTCTCGATCCCGATCAAAGGGCCTTGAGGCCTTGCCCGGCATATCGTTCTTGCAACTTGTGGCAAACAATGTGTCAAACACGATCGCCATCGTCGGGCAGAATTCTTCTGCGCCACCGGCGATCATCACATCGGCATGGCCATATTTTATCGCTTCGAAGGAATAACCGATCGCTTGCGAGCCGGAGGTGCAGGCCGACGATGTGGTTATGACGCGGCCACGAAGGCCGAAATAAATCCCAACATTGATAACAGCCGTATGGCTCATCATCTTGATGTAGCTCATGGCGGTCAATTCGGTTGCTCGCCCCGTATCCATGAAGCTGACGAACCCTCGCGTCGGCTCCGTCGACCCATAGGACGAACCGAAAGCACAGCCCACCCGCCCGGATTGAAGCAGCGGATCATCGAGCAAACCCGCTTGGGACAGAGCACCTTCCGACGCCTTGACCGCCAAGGCGGCGCAGCGACCCATGGAGCGCATCGCCTTGCGTGGAAAGATCGCTTCATGCTCAAAATAATCGGCAGGCGCACCAAGACGCGTTTTGAGGTCGATCAACTTGTTCCAGTCGGAGATGTATTTCACGCCGCTGCGTCCCTGTACCATCGCCTTGCGTATGTCGTTCCATTCCGTCCCCAGCGACGTAATGCCTGCCATGCCGGTGACCACCACACGACGCATCAGCAGAACCCTCCGTTCACCGAAATGACCTGACGCGTGATGTAACTCGCCTCGTCCGACATCAAAAAGCCTACGATACCGCTTACTTCATCCGGGCGTCCGACCCGGCCCATCGGAATCATCTTGAGTATTTCTTCGATCGGCGCCTTGTCGATCATCGCCGTCTCGATAACGCCCGGTGCGACGCAGTTGACGGTGATGTTTCGCGTCGCAAGCTCGACCGCGAGCGCTTTCGTCGCGCCGATGATTCCCGCCTTTGCGGCACTATAATTAACCTGTCCGCGATTGCCGACGATGCCGGAGACGGAAGATATCGTCACGATGCGTCCACCATCCCGTCGCCGGATCATTGGCATCGCAAGCGGATGAACGACGTTAAAGAAGCCGTCCAGATTGGTGGCCAGCACCTGATCCCAATCTTTGTCATCAAGCGCAGGAAAGGCATTGTCACGCGCAATACCCGCGTTGAGCACAATCCCCCAATAGGCGCCATTTTCCGCAATATCAGTCTCGAGCGC
>Ga0098044_1000854_pt1 | contig 15946 bp, 5 predicted proteins | sample 10_taG_FD_75053 | JGI IMG/M metagenome (GOLD analysis project Ga0098044, IMG submission 75053) | Marine viral communities from the Subarctic Pacific Ocean - 10_ETSP_OMZ_AT15264 metaG | ecosystem: Environmental > Aquatic > Marine > Oceanic | place: Pacific Ocean | collected 2015-01-16 | reverse complement strand
ATTTGGTATTTTTCAAGAAGATTTAATTCCTGAATTGGTCTTTATTTAGACAAAATCAAATAGTGCGACTATAAACAAATGGCCGTTTCCGGCCCCCTGCAAGCCTACTGTGGCCTCCTGTATCTCAGGTTGGGTCTTTATTCAATCGAGGTATGAACACGCTCAAATCGAGGTTGTGTGACTAACTTTTTAGTCCATTGTTTTACGGACTTCAAATACCCTCGGAACTGAGATTTTCGCTGTTTAACAAAAAGGAATAATAAATTAACTATCAATTGCTTCTGTAAACCCTTCCATTGTTTTTAAATGAAGGTAACATTGTTTCAGTAAATTATACTGTGTCTTAGCATTACCAATGTTTAAAGTTGTTGAGAAGCCCTTTCCACCAAAGGGATGTTCCCCCGCTTCTTTCGCTTCTTCGTTCTTGTAGAGTTTAACCATGTATTCTACATTTACGCCATCATCATTTTCCATATTGCTAAAAGATGCTCTCGCAATCTTTGCATATACATTGGGTAGTGTTACCCCTAATTTTTCTTCTTCATAATCTAATTCTAAAGCCATTTTATCATCTCATTTAGTTCATCAACCATGCGGGTTGAGTTGGAAAATTATCTGCGGCATTATTAGCCCCCTTAGAGCCTATACCACTAGTTTCATCATAATCATCTTCATCATAATATATGGAAGGCAAATCTCTTAATTCTTGTCTGTATGTAGTTAATTCTGTTTGTTGTTCAGTTGTTAAAGTATTGTATCTATCAACCAATAACCACATATCTGTTTGTTGTAATTTTGTATCTCTCTCCGTTCTAATATATTCCCAATCAACATCATATGTTGTTGTTGCTATCAAAGTTGCTCCATCGTATGTTTCTACTGTCCTATGCATTATTTCACCTCAATACTTTATCCAACAATATAATCTATTTCTTCCCGCGTGTTGCACCCATCCAGCATTAGTTTCTGAAGCAAATAACTCAGAAGCATGGTTATGAAAACACAAATATCCACTTGAACCATGATTACCTATGGAACTTCTGTTTATGGTGTAACCTGTGTTGTTTTGGCAGGTTTTGTATTTAATGTCTGTTGTATCGGCATTATCTCGTTTTATTGCATAAAAATACTTATTGCCTTCTACTAGAGTAATAGTTGTCGAACTTCCACCTGTATTAGTTTTGAATGATGTTTGTTCCTTATTACCTGTTGAATTAATAGTAGAAGCAGAAAATGTGGCAACGCCTAACAAATCATTGAAATAACCATTTTCACAATCATAAATTCCAATCATTACATCAGAATCTGTGGTGTTTGATTGGTTTATGGTAATTGTTATTGAACTTAAGTTTCCACTTTTAGGTGCTATGAAAGGCCAAAGGGTCACATAATAATGGGAATTATCATAACCATAAGTTCCTTGCGCGCTGATGGGAACACCAAATATCGGGTCTGAATGTAAAGACCAAATGTTATCATTTACCAATAATAAATTATTTTCTGAGTTTAACAATCCGGTAGTAAATGGCCCACCACCCCCTGTTCCATCATCTAATGTTCCATCACTCTTACTTCTTCTAAACGGTTGTCTACCCATATTATTCACTTTCCATATTATTCACTTCATGTATTATTTCCCATTGTTACCGCATAAAATGTAGCGGTTAAGGTAGCGGTGCTACCTTGAGTATGTTTGTATCTAATTCTAATAGTATCATCTGATGAATCGTAATCAGCCTCTAACTGTCCTATTCTATTTGTTGGAGTGTAAATTACAGCCCATTCTGTGTAATTAACTTCACGAACAGTAGTTCCTAATACTGTTTTTTCTAGTCCCTGAACTAATGCCTTGAAAGACTCTACATTGTTATTTGTTTCATCCTGTATTTGAACGGTTAATTCAATGGTTTGTAATCCGCTTGTCCCGTCTTCAGTATCTAAATCACAATTCATTAGTTCAATATAACCATCACTTGCTACTGATTGACTACTAACTTCACCTGCAACTACACCTGCTTCATTGTTAGCACCGAAATATATTCCTGATGTTGTTCCACTAGTTCCTGAACCTATTGTTACATCTGTAATAGTTTCAAAGGCTGATTCTATTGCAGCACCATTGTTTGTTAAACCATTAGGGAAATCAACAACACCTGATGAATCTCCTTCAATCCATTTTACATGGGCTGAACCACCGGAGTTAGCACCCCATATCTTGAGTTGCTGACTATCCGTTGCATTTGCATTTTGTATATCAGAACCGATTAGAACATTTCCATATCCCGAAGAATTATTATTACCTGCATAAGAACCAATGAAGGTATTACGATTACCTGATGAAGTACGACCAGCACTTCTGCCTAATAGAGTATTTGCGCTTCCTGAAGCACTTAGGCCCGCTTCATGACCAACAGCGGTTGTTCCGTATGACTGTGAAGCATCGCCCATAGCATTGTAACCAATTGCTGTAGTGGTATTAGTTCCACCCATGCCTCTTGCCGCATTATATCCAATAGCCGTTAATTCAGTTCCCGTTGTTGCATTCATACCTGCCTGATAACCAATTAGGGTTGCACCTAACATTGTAGTAATTGCAGTTCCGGCATTATAACCAATCATCACCGTTCCATCAGCAGTTGTTAGGGCATCTGCCGCATAGTTTCCAATAACGACATTCTTCTCACCACCAGCAACAGTACCACTTAAAGCATCATAACCTATTGCTATGTTGTCTGATTCTGTGTCTGCGGCATCAAGGGCATTTGTGCCAATAGCGAGGTTTCTTGTGCCTGAAGAGATTGCATATCCAGCACTTGTTCCTATTCCTATATTCTCGTCAGCCCCATCAAGACTTCTTAGGGAATATTGTCCTATTGCTATATTATTATCACAACGGCCACTAGCACCATACATACTTTGATGACCAATAGAAACATTGGCATCTCCATCATTAGCAGTAGCATTAGCCGTAGAACCAATTGCTACATTATAATGAGCATTATCCAAGTATCTTCCAGCACTATGTCCAACTACAGTATTATTGCTATTTGTATCTCCCGATAGACCTAATGTATCTCTTCCAATAGCAATATTTCCACCACCAGTTGTTAAAGTCTTAAGAGAGTTTTTACCTATACCAACATTGTCGTCACCAGAAGTCAATACTGCAAATACATCTTTTCCAACACCGACATTTCCTGATGCCGCATTAAGAGTCCCATGTGGGGGTGCGGCTCCATCAGGAGATATTAGAATGCTATCTGTGAAGTTGGTGATATTGCTGATTACATCTGTTAAGTCATTGAGAGTAGAAGCACCGCCACCACCTGCTGATTCCCATGCAACGCCTGAACCTGTTGAAGTTAGAACTTGACCATCAGAACCTTGCGCTCCACCAATAGTTAGGTTAGTGGTATCTAATGTTCCAACAACATCAACTGTTCCATCAGCCGCAATGGTCATTCTTGAAGTTCCGGCAGTTGAGAATCCTAATATGTCTGTTCCGCCTCTATACATTCCTGTATTACCGTCATTTGAAAATCCTATTGAAGGTGAGGCAGCAGTTCCGTCTGCGGGTCTAATGCGAGTGCTGTTATTCATCCATAAAGATGTTGTGGAAAGCGACATTCGATTAGTACCTGCTACTGACCATCCCATTTCATTAACGCCGACATAATACATTCCTGTATCAGTATCAGAAGTGAATGAAAATGTAGGTGCGCTTGCTGAACCATCAGCACCACCTGCGTTTGAATCGCTATTAACAGTAGCCCAAGCACCATCTCCACGCAAAAACTTAGCAACATCTCCTGTTTGTGCAATAGGAACTAAACCGGGATTTGATTTAGAACTGCTATCTGCCCCATCAAATTCTATTACATCTATTTCTCTAACCCCGCCTAAAGTTGCTTTTTGTCTATATAATCTAACTGAGGAATTATCATTATGTGAAGCAGCAGTAGTTCCTCTATGTCCTCTTTTAATAACAGTTAAAACATTAGAATTAATCCCCTTATATTTAATAAACTCGCTATCAATAAGAATTGTTCCTAATTCGGGTAAACCATGATTTGCATCAACTTGAATACTAGTTACCGATTCATTAATAGCACCATCTAAAGCAGTAGTAGTAGCACTATCATAATTCATTGCAAAGCCACTAATTTTACCACCGGTTATTGCGTTATCTGCGACCTTTGCTTCTACAACCGCATTAGCATTTATTTGGTCTGATTCAACTGCATTATCTGCTAATTGTCCTGTATCAACTGCAAGTGCTCCAATTGCACTATTATCTACAACTCCTGACCCAAACTTATCAGAAGAACTAACTGCTCCATCATCAATAGCAGATGCAGACCCAGTTAATGCTCCTGTTATATTTCCTGCAAATCCTGATGCAGTTAAAATACCCGTTGCTGAATTAAAAGTTAGATTTGTTCCTGTCTTTGCAGCAAGGCTTCCAGACACCGCAGTTGTGAATAGAGGGAAACAAGTTGTATCTGATGATTCATCAGCAACAGTTATTGTTGAAGCAAGAGTCGCAGTAGCAGCAGTGCCTGATGTGCTTTGATTCCAAGTAGGAGCATTTGTAGCATTAGTTAGATTAATTGCTGATGGTGTCCCTAAATTAGGTGTTGTTAATACTGCATCAGTAGCAGTTAGTTTACCAATGGTAGTAGCACCTGTTCCATTAGGTGTAATGCTTATTGCACCATTAGCACCATCAGCAATTACTATTGAACCCGAATTAGTGCCGTTATTTGTATTAAGAGTTAAATCACCTGTTCCTAATGTGGTGATTTTTATATCGGCGTTATTCTTACCAACACGAAGGTAATTGCTTTGTATTGATACAAAATCATAAGCATTCATGTATATGTTACCACTTGATGTATCTGCATTAACTAACAAATCACCATCTGTCTGCATTTCAATTTTAGTTCCTTTACTGAAATTAGGAGTAATAGTTACATCTGCGCTTGAATCACCAATTCTAATGTTGTCAGCGTTAAGTTGAACATCACCTGTTCCATTAGGTGTAATGCTTATTGCTCCATTAGCACCGTCGGTTAGAGTCAATGTTCCTGAATTAGTACCTGCATTGGTGCGAAGAACAAGGTCTTCGGCTGATGAAGTTTCAATTGTGTTTTTGTTTGTATCTGTCCCTATTTTCACCTTCCCTGCTTCAACGCTGCCATAGAAGTCAGCAGAACCCGCTACTGCACTGATTGAGATATTGTTTGAGTTTGATATTACACCAGCACTTGAGAAGTATGCTAAATTGTTATTCCCTGCATGAGTGCCGACAGTTACACCATCAGTCACAGTATCAGCATTACCTGTTAAATCACCTGTAAATGAGCCTTCAATTGTTCCAGCCTTTAAGTTGGCATAAGAAGAACCTTTCTTAAGTTCCATCTTAGTTCCTGATGCTAACCATTGAAGTGTTACATCATCACCACTTCCACCTTCTAAAGTAAATCCTGCACCATCAACAACTGCTGATGTAGAGTTTCCACTATCTAATACTATATTGTGGTCATCAAGATTTACTGTTGTTGAATCAATTGTAGTGGTTGTTCCAGAAACTTGTAGATTACCTGTTATAACAATTGTATCTCCTGAGTCAGTTCCAATTACAATGTTTTGGTCTGTTGCCCCACTTGTAGATTCAAGGTTAGCCAATGCATCAAGTAAGTTTGCATTTGATACATCAACATCAGTATTGGCTATTGTTGTATCAGTAGGAATAACCCAATCACCATCTTCTCTCAAGAATTTGGTTGAAGTTCCTCCTACATCTTTAACAGGAACTAAACCTGCATTAGAAGCATCGAATACAGAATAAGTTGTATTATTTGTAGTAATTGAACCACCTAATGATGTAGATGTTCCATCAATAGTAATTGCAGAATTACTTAGTTTAGCATTGGCAATTGAACCTGCTAAGTGTGCGTTATCAACAGAACCATCTGTAATATGTTCTGAGTCTATTGCATCATCAGCAATTTCAGCACCTGTAACAGCATCTGCTCCTAATGCTGTTGTATCAACTGAACCAGCAGCATAGTGTTCTGTATCAATAGAATCAGCCACAATATGTTCTGAATCAATTTGGTCATCAGCAATCAAAGCACTTGTTATTGCATCAGCAGCAATCATAGCAGTTGCGACTTGAACTTCACCAATAGTTCCAGCAGTAGTAGCACCTAATACTCTATTATCTGTTGCAGTATCTTGCATCTTAGCATAAGTCACCGCATCAGCCGCAATGGTTAATGCAGTTGCTCCTGTTACATCACCTGTATGTGTAGCATTTGTATTAGTAGCAGTAATTCTCCAAGCACGATTAGATGGGTCAGAATGGAATGTTATATTATCTCCTGCAATTGGAGCAAGAGTATCTGTTTTACCTGTTGCTACAATATCACTTGTTCCCCATGTAAATCCTACATCAGCAGTATTTATATCTACAGTCTTGAATGCATATTGATTGACTTCAGCACCAGAAGGTGCGTGTGTTGTTTGTGAGTGGTCATAAGCCGTTTTACCTCTATCGCCTCTATATGCTGTGCTACTTGTTTCACCTAATGCTAGTGTAGTAAAGGCTGTAGAGTTAAAAGCATTAGAACCAAATATCTCAGCACTAAGTTTCTTCTTTTGCACACCATCATCTAGAACAATAAACTCATCTGTGCCTGTAACCCAAGATTCAGTCATATCTGCTAAGGAATCTAAATCTAAACTTAAATTACCTGAGCCTGTAACAGTTCCGCTTAAACCTGTATTAGTGCCTACTGAAGTTACTGTGCCTGTATTTGCTGTTGCTCCATCTACAGGGTTTGTTGTCCAATTAAATAGTGTTGCTATTTCAGCAGCAGTTTGGTCATCAGTAGCGTCAGTATCTCCTGTATAACCTAATGTTGATAAAGTAACATTTGAATTTAATAAAGTTGATGGTATAGTTCCTAACTTAGAATAAGCAATAGCGGCATTGGCATTAACATCGGCATTAACTATTACACCCGAAGCAATTGCTGTTGCATTTCCAACGCTTGTTACATCACCTGTTAAGTTTGCATTAGTTGTATGTGTGTAGTTGTTAGCAGAAGATGCAATGCCATCTAATTTACTCTTTAATGTATTTGTAAAGTTGTTCTGAGTAAGACCACCATCACCTACTGAATAAGTGGTATCTTGTTGCGGTATAGTAAAGGTAGCGTTTGGAATAGTAACTGTTTTATCGCTATCTGCTACTGCTGATATTAAAGTCATATCATGACCATCAGCAGTTGTTCCTTCAAATATTACACCATGATTTACAGTAGTTGTTTCTACATGAGCAGTAGTTGTAGTTCCTGTAACAGTTAAATCATTAGCAATAGTTATTGTTCCTGAGCCAGCAGTTCCAAGAGTATAACTTGCTACATCATTTAATAACCCTGTAATTTCACTTGCAGTTTGGTCTGCGGTTGCACTTGCTTCAATAGCATTTAATTTAGTATGGTCTGCATCTGTGAATACATTTGAATCAGACGCGGCTTCAACGGCAGTTCTAATTTCAGCATTAGTTTGGTCTGCTGTGGCTGATGCCTCTATACCATCTAATTTAGAGTGGTCGGCATTAGTAAAGTTATTCTGTGTTAAACCTCCATCTCCTACTGAATAGGTCGTGTTAGTATCAGCAGATGCAATAGTAACTGCACCAGCAGATTCAGTAATAGTAACATTAGAACCGGCTGTAAATGCTAATGTCTCAGAAGAACTTAATGTATTGCCTCCTGCTGTAACCTCTCTCCAAGTGTTTGTATCTGTGTCTGCTGATGTAATCGTTACTGCTCCACCGCTTTCTGTTATTGTTACATTTGTTCCAGCAGTAAAAGCAAGAGTTTCATTACTAGCAAGAGTATTACCACCGGCTGTTATACCTCTCCATGTATTTGTATCTGTATTTACACCTGAAATATCAACCGTTAAATCAGCCAAACTTCCTGTTCTTCCTAAAGTAACTGTTCCACTACTAAAGGATGCAGCATCTACATAATCATTATTATCAGTAGCCGAGCCTGCTCCTATAAGAGTTCTAATTTCTGTCGCAGTAATTCCTGTTTTAAGTGCAGGGGTTCCGCTATTATCATAAATAGCCGCGTTACCGCTATTACCACTTACATTGGCTTCAGCATCAGCAGGTGCGTGTGATGCTTGAGAATGAGTATAGGCTGTATCATAATTAGTTTTGAGGGTATTAGTAAGATTGTTTTGAGTAAGCCCACCATCACCTACTGAATAGGTAGTATTGGTATCAGTAGAAGCAATAGTTACATCACCGCCACTTTCAGTAATAGTAATGTTAGAACCCGCTACAAAATCTAATGCCTCATTTGAGGCAAGAGTGTTACCTCCTGCCGTTACTCCTCTCCAAGTGTTTGAATCTGTTATGGAGTTAGTGATTGTTACAGCACCGCCGCTTTCAGCAATAGTAATGCCTGTTCCAGCAGTAAAGGCTAATGTTTCTGCTGAACCTAATGTATTACCTCCTGCTGTTATTCCTCTCCATGTGTTTGTGTCGGTTGTAATATATCCACTATCATTAGTCCATTGAGATATATTACCTCCTTTGTTAGTAAAGGTTTGTGAGTTGCTTGCAGTAGTAGTTCCAGTATTAGTAGTATAACCAAAGCCTGTGACGAATGTATGTATTTGGTCTGCTGTTGCTAAACCCGTTCCACTATCTGCTATTGCGGCGGTGTTCAATACTGCACCTGTTCCTAATCCTAGATTTGTTCTAGCAGTTCCAGCATTAGATAAATCAGATAGATTGCTTGCTTTAGCAAGTTTAGTGCCAATACTTGTAGTAATTGTTGTTGAGAAAGAAGCATCATCTCCTAAAGCAGCAGCCAATTCATTTAGTGTATCTAATGTGTCGGGTGCGGAAGCAACTAAATCGGCAACTTCAGCATCAACATAAGCCTTAATTGATTGTTGAGATGCTGCTTTAGTTGCACTATTGCTAGACATATTATCTTCATCTAACAAATCAGAAGAGATTGCATAATTATTCGCACTTGCTGCAATACCATCTAGTTTAGACTTAAGAGTATTATTAAAGTTATTTTGGGTAAGTCCTCCATCTCCTACACTATATGTAGTGTCTGTTGAAGCAATTGTTAATGTATCACTGGCAGCAGTAGTTGTAAGAGTTACATTAGAACCTGCTGCAAAAGTTAGAGTATCAGTTGTTGTATCAGCAACCACATCATCTTGACCACTTACTGAAATAGTCTTGAATGAGTATTCATTTGCTTCTCCGCTTGAACCTGTTTGAACATATCTTCCATCTAAATCTACAGTTAAATCTGCTAATGAACCACTTCTACCTACTGTTAATACACCATCACCTGTTCCAAAAGATAATGAATCTACATATTCATTAGTGTCTGTATTAGAAACAGTATTAGTGTAAGTTATTTTATCTCCGCTTCTTGCTATACTTAATCCTGTTCCTGCTTCAAAGATTACGTGGTCAGTAGAAGAATCACTACCTGTTATTCTTAATTGTTCTTCATCTGAATTTGAACCATCTACTGCTGATATACCATAAGTTGTATCAGTATCAGTATCAGGGTTAGCCCAAGTTCCGTCTTTTCTAAGATATAAACTTCCATGAGAAGAAGCACCCGCTGGAACTAATCCAGCAGCATAAGAGTTTCCTGAAGCCATTATTGAATAAGTAGTATTAGTATCAGTATAGTTACTAGCATGAATAGTTCCAGCACTTGCTCCTGTCCAATCAATTATTTCATTGCTAGTTATGCCCAAATCAGAAAGAACTTCTGTTGCCGTTCTCGCTTCTAATGTTGTTGAATCACTCCATCTAGCAAATTCATTTGCATTAATTGTTCCTGTCTTTGCTACATCACCTGTATTAGCAGTAGCATTAGACGCAACTGTTCCTAACTTAGTCTTTTCAGCCTCAGTATAAGCAGCAGTAACTAATTCCCAATCATCTGTTCCTACAGCAGATGCGGAGTAAACTTTATTATCATCTGTATCTACCCAAATATCCCCGACTGATAATGCAGTAGGAGTAGCAGATTGTCTGAATACTTGATTCTTAGTAGCACCATCTTCAAAGGCTAGTGCGATAGTTGCAGCATTACCATTTGTTAGACTTAAAGTTTTAGTATCGCCATTAACTGATTTTGCTAAGGTAATTGCTCCACGAATAGTAGCGGTAGAATCGTTATCAACATTACTTAATCCTACATCTGATTTAGTTGCTGCTGAAAGAACTGCTGTTTGAACGGTAGCGTCACTTGTGTTATCAACATTAGATAATCCAACATGGGTTTTAGTTACACCCGCTACTGTTCCTGTAAATGTAGGAGAAGCAAGATTGGCTTTTAAAGAATCATCTTGTAATAATACCCATTCTGTACTTGAGATTTCATTATCACCAGCAGCAGTAGCACGATATTGTTTTAGGCTGTTAGAGTCATCATACCATATATCACCTGCTGCTAATGCAGTTGGCACAGATGATGTTTTAAATGTTGTAATCTGTCTTTCATTTACTACATTACTAAGACCTACTGCTGTTGCATCTGGTGTAACTTCAATCCATTCACCTGAACCAATTTGGTCGTCGCCCGCAGCAGTAGCCCTATATTGTTTATTATTGTTATCAGTATCAATCCATATATCTCCAGCAGCAGTAGCAGCCGGAACACTAGTTTGTTTGAATGTTGATACCTGTGCTTTGTTTAATACATTATCTAAACCTACATTTGCTGCAGTTGTATTTGTATTCTTAAATGCGGCTTCACTGAAAGTAGTTATTCCTGTTCCACCTCTACCTGTGGCTAATATTCCACTAGTGATATTAGCAGCGTTAGTTGTATCAGTAGTAGCAGAAGTCGCTAATCCTGTTATTGTTCCATGTGCTTGTGTTCCTGTATGATTTGCTCTACTCTTTAGGTTAGCATCACTATCATTTACTGTTGCCCCACTAGCGGGTAATGTTGTAAAGACTGTTCCTGTTCCTGAACCACTACTTGTTAATTGAGTTGCTGTTATCTTTGTTAAGAAATCTTGCATCTTAACTTTCTTATATGTTCCACTTCCTGTAGCATCCCAAATTGGAATATAATCAGCAGTAATATCTCCACTTTCTCCCAAAGCATTTAACCCATCAAAATTAACCTTATCTTTAATATCACCTAAATCAATAGCAGCAGAAACTGTAAGGAAGTCTGTTATGGTTTTGCTATTTGTTATGTTCGTGGCTTGAGTAGATGTTATTGTAGTTGTATTGCCAGCCAATGCATCTCCTACCCCTGAACCAACAACCGGAGCAAAGGTAGTAGGTTTACCTGTAATTGAAGCCCAAGCCTTTGTATCTGTATAATTGTCTGTATGGACATTTTCTGTCTGACTAACAGATAAATCAACAGGTATAGTGGTATTTCCTGCTAAAGCATCAGTAGCACCTGTTCCTAATGGTCTATATCCAGTATCAGTATAATTAGTAGCATGAACAGTTCCGGTATTAGCCGATGTCACATCAACAGGTATAGAAGTATTACCTGCTAATGCGTCTGTTGCTCCTGTGCCTAATGGTCTAAATCCTGTATTAGTATAGTTATCTGCATGAACTGTATTGCCGGTTACTGTTACGTCAGGGGTTACATTTACTGCTATTGGAACGGCTGAATCGCCCGATATATTTGCTAACATTTTACCATCAGCAATAGGAGTTAAACTCAATTGATTTCCTGATTTAGTTAATCCAGCACCACCAGTTAATTGAGTGGCTGAACCTGAGAATTGGGTGAATACTAAGTCTGTAGTTCCTACTGTTATTGAACCTGTATTAGTTAATATCCAACCTGTATCTCCGCCAGCAGTTCCTTCTTCAACCCATACATATAAGCCACCTGTAACATCAGCATTATCATCAGCATCAGTTGTTCTTACCCATGAACCAGACTTACATAGATAAATACCATTTTCACTTGCATCAGTTTGATTCTTAACTAATACCCTATTGTCTGCTACTACACTTATACCATCAATAGTTTCTGTTCCGCTTAAATCAAGATTTGCTGTAGTAGCAACCCTTACAGAATCTTTAGTATCTAATCCTTGTTTAATTGAATCTGCATATGCTTTTGTTGCTATTGTATCAGTATCAATTGCGGCATTTACTTCAGAATCTGATAATTGTGTATTAGTATCTGTAAACACCGCATTAGCCGGAACTGCTACACCAACAGCAAATCCACCAACTGTATCTGCGTCAATAGTCATAGCATTAATTTGAGTAGCAGTTAATTGTGTGTCAGTTAATTCAGCAGCATCTAAATCAACCGCGCCTGTAATAGTTAAATAGTCTGCCTTAACTTTGATAGCATCTAAACTTGCAGCACCAGTTAAAGTTAAATATCCAACCTTTGTTTTATCTGCTACAGGATAAGCAAAGCGATTTTCACCATCTGATATGTCATCTAAATCTCCACCAATATCACCTAGAACCAACGCCAAATCTGTTCTAACTTCGGCATAACTTCTGCCTTCTAAACCATTTGTAGTAAACTTAGCATAGTCATTATTTGCTACTGTAGCACTATCTATTTTAACTGTATTAGTATTTGCAATACCATGTGTTAAACTTGTCTGTAAACCTGTTGTTTTTCCTGCTGTAACTGCACTATCAGCAATCATACCTGTTGATATAGTTCCTGTATCTCCTGATGTAATTAGATTTACATTGCTACTACTAGGGTCTGGGAATGTAATTTCACCTGTGCTGCTACCAACTAAAACCTTTCCTGCTTTGTTTATTCTTAGTGTTTTAGTTTGATTATTAACTGCTGTAAATTCAGAATTTACTTTCTTCATTCCTAAGAATTGGAACTTCTTAGTGGTTGCATAATTACTAGATGCTGATTTTAATACTTGAACAACGGCTATGGGTATATCTCCTGATTTAGGGTCTGCTACTTTTATTGTAGATAGAGTTCCAGAGGGCTTTCTAAACACTACATCATTTATGCTTTCTCCTGATTCACTTCCATCAGCAATACAAATTAAACCATACCAGTCATAACCAGAATCACCTGTCCAAGCGGTAGCACCACTAGAAGGAGGCGTAGCATTAGTTATTTCGCTAAAGGCTAAATATTCACCATTTCTAAAATAACCACCAGCACTAATTTTGAATAGTCCTGTTGTTAATGACTCTATATTCATACCATGAGCAACGAATGAACCCGCATCTGCAATATTTAATGCCTTTATTATACCTGTATGTATAACATGGTTAGACCCATCTTGTAGATGAGCATGTCCTGTAGTGACTAAATCGCTTATAAAGCCAGTATTATCGTTATACGCCATTATTCTATCTCCACTCTAAAGTTAAAGGTTAATGTTTCACTTGCAGTTATTGGGCCTATTGGGTCAAAACTTACTCTACATAACATGTTAGCATCTGCTCCTGTTCCATCAAAAATTCCTAGTTCTGAAATAACATTTGAAGATAAATCACTCCCTAATAATTCTATTTCATATATTAATGTGTTTCCAACTAATGTAGGAGTTACTGCTTTGTTTGCTACTTGACTATCTAATGTTGTTTGGGACATTGATGTGCTATCTCCACCATCACCTACTCTTACCTGTGTAAATGTTGTTCTTGAACCATCTTCGATTCCAGTTATTAACTCAGCGATTCGCTTTTTACCTTTATCAACAATCATAATTTAATCTCCGTAACTATTTTGGTTTCCACTGGAAATACGAAATATGTAGTGAAACTAAACGAAGCCAAATGTAGTTCCTCCTATAGTTGTTTTATGTTCATAATTTAATGATTGTTCTTTCATTTTAATATCATCAAATATTACTTTTGCTGTTAAAGTCTTAGCGCTATTCTTTGAAAATAAATTAGTGAATCCTTTTCCTTGATTTGCTCCTAATTCTGAAAGTCGTTCTGCTATTGTTTTATTGAAAGTGCCTACAGTTATTTTTGATATATTAGACATTACATTTTCTATTTCAAATACGATATAATCATCGGCTGGAATATTATGATTAGGGAAATCTAATGATATTAAGTCTCCTGCTTTCATTAATTCAAAGCCTGTTTTTTCTAAAGTTAGGTCTATTTTTCTAGATGGTTTATTATGTAATTCTAATAATTCATATGCTTTAATTCTAGCCTCTTGTGAATTTTTAATATTTGAATCTATATGTTTTATAGTTCTAGGTTTCTTTGAAGGTTCTTCTACTTCTGCCTTTACATTATCTCCTATTACTATAATCTTTGATGCTTTATCAAATAAACTTGTGTTACTATCAACAGATATTAAATTGGTTCCATCTCTATATTTTAATGCAAATTTTCTATGTGTGTTATAATTATCCAAATTTCTAATTTTTATTTTATCTTCATCAAAATTGTAGTCTAATGATTTCTTTGCTGCTAAGTAATTTATAGCAGAGAAAACATCTTGGTCAGTAAAATTAGTATTCAGAATGTGGGGCTTTCTGCTATATTTGGTTATTTCATCATTCTTTACAGGTTTGTAGAAAATGTCTTCAATAGTAATGTCTGCCCCACCTACAGCAGCCCCTACCTTCCCTATAAGTTTGCCGTCTTGGTTGTAAATTATCTCTCCTTCCTCGACACCTACAAGCGTTCCCTCAATATCAATAACACTTCCATTGGTTTCATCTACAATATTACTTGTATAATTAAGTTGTTTTTCAGATGTATCTACTTGAATCCCATTTTCTTCAAGTATCTCTTCTATTGCTAGTTCAGCGTCTGTTCCTATTGAAAATGTGGTTCCGATATATGCTGTCTTTGGATTTCTTACCTTTGATATTTTTGGGGTTTCTATTGTAAAGGTTTCTCCAAATGATACTACACCATAGCCTGTTAATTTTCCGTCATATGAAAATTTTAATTTAGAACCTGTTGTTCTACTAACTAGTATGTTCTTTTCTACTGAATTTGTTCCATCAGTTACCCAACAGTTTAGTGAATCTCCATCACTAAATAAATCATCAGCGGCAGTTAGTGTTCTTCTATCAGGATATGAATTTATGGTATCAATATCTAGTAATAGATACATAGCATATAGTCCTTGTTGATATGCTAAATATTCTGTTGTATCTAATTCTGACCCAGATTCTTCTTCTACTCCTGTAACAAAATTCTGATGTAATGCATCATATTTCAATCCGGTATCAAACATTTTATTTACCTCAAAATAGTCAGGAGTGTCTTCAAATGTAGTTTCTGATATTTTCATTAATCTAAATGCTGTGCCGACATTACTTGTATTTAGTGTTTTATCTAATTTTAATGTATGTCTACTTACAGGGAAATCACCACCACTATCTGTATCAATAGTATGTTCAGTTATTTTTCCTATATAATCAGGAGTGCCTGTAACTGCATGATTAGAAGCATTATCATTACTAGGTAAGTATTTATTTCCCATTTTATCAGATACTAAATAGTAGCCCGTTAAGTCTGGAACAAAATCTAACCAATTGTTTTTACTGTCATCATCTAAAGTAATGTTTAATGCTAACAAATCAGTATCAGCAGAAGTAAGAATTAATCTAGGTTTAATGAAAGTTTGTGCTTGGAATAATTGTCCTGTATTATCAACATTAGAATGGCTATGATAACTGCTTCTAGTCCAATTTCTATTACCATCTTCTGCATATATATGCTTTATAGTTTTAGGCCCACAAATAGTATAATCATAACCATAATCACTTCCAAGTATTTGCTGAGTTACATTTACTGCTCTTTGGTCTGCTCTATCATTAGCAATTTCAGTTAAATATCCTGCCCATTGAGTTAATCCTCCCTTTGTTCCTGGCCCTAAAACACCAGAAGTAGGCAATTTAAAACTAGATTCAT
>Ga0098044_1000843_pt1 | contig 16118 bp, 15 predicted proteins | sample 10_taG_FD_75053 | JGI IMG/M metagenome (GOLD analysis project Ga0098044, IMG submission 75053) | Marine viral communities from the Subarctic Pacific Ocean - 10_ETSP_OMZ_AT15264 metaG | ecosystem: Environmental > Aquatic > Marine > Oceanic | place: Pacific Ocean | collected 2015-01-16 | reverse complement strand
GAGGGCGCGACCTTCACCGAAGTCGACACGGGCTATGAAGGTTCCTTCTGGGGCGGTATGGCGCTCAGGGATGGCACGGCGCTTATCTACGGCATGCGCGGCAACGTCTATCGTTCCACGGATGACGGTCTGACCTGGGCCAAGGTCGACAGCGGCACGGATAAGTCCATTGGCGGTGGCTGGGAGCTCGACAACGGTACGGTCGTGCTGGTCGGTCTTCAGGGGTATGTGGGCTACAGCACTGACGATGCGAAGACCTTCACGGAGGTCACACGCGCCGACCGTCTGGGTTATGTCTCGGTTCTGCCTGCGGCCGATCACCAGATCGCGATCTTTGGCGAGCCCGGCGTGAAGCTGCAGCCCGATGATGCTGCCAAGGCGCTCGATGCTGTCGGCTTCAAGTTCAGCTCGGGTAGCTGATCGCTATCGGTTGGAATATCAAGACTTACGGAAACCCCGGCCTTTGCGCCGGGGTTTTCTTTTGTTTGTTTCCGCGTCATGGCCTTTTCTTCACCTACGCAAGGGGCCACAATCGACCTTAAATAAAACAAACGGGGGGAGCGGCAGACATGACGCAGGCGGGACGAACGCACGATATTGACTTCACGCGATACAGTCGGATCAAGGTCAGTCGTCAGGGGCGCGTATTGACATTGGCGCTTTCCAATCCTGCCTTGATGAATGCGGTTGATGGCCAGATGCACCGCGAGCTTTCCCAGATATTTCTCGATGCGGCCGATGACCCGCAATCCGACGTTGTCATATTGACGGGCGAGGGACCGGCGTTTTCCGCCGGCGGTGACCTCAACTGGATGAAGAGTTCCTTTGAAGCTGGTGAAATCGGCCCCGACGCCGCGGAGGCCAAGCGTATCGTCTTTTCGTTGCTGGACCTTGAAAAGCCGATCGTCGCCAAAGTTCGTGGACCTGCTGTTGGTCTTGGCGCAACGCTTGCGCTGATGTGTGATGTGATCTTTGCCAGCGACAATGCTCGCTTTGCCGATCCGCATGTGCGCGCGGGGATTGTTGCGGGCGACGGTGGTGCCATTATCTGGCCGCAACTTGTTGGTTATGCCCGCGCCAAGGAATATTTGATGACCGGCGATCCGGTGAAGGCGCAGGAAGCTGAACGCATTGGTCTCATCAATCATGTCGTGCCGGACGCTGAACTCGATGAACGTGTCGATGCCTTTACCGCGCGCCTTGCTGGAGGCGCCATCCAGGCGATCAAATATTCCAAGGTGGCGGTCAATATCGGGTTGAAGCAACTCGCCCATTCCATTCTCGACGCGTCTATCGCCTATGAAATGCAGACCTTCGCGACACAGGATCATCGCGAGGCTGTTAATTCATTTCTGGAGAAACGCCCCGCCAAATTCACCGGCCGTTGAACGATGGATCAGGATATGACTGATGCAATGATCAATTTCGACGAGCCGGAACACCTGCGCCTGTTGCGTGACAGCGTTCAACGGTTTGTGGCGGAGGAAATGCCGCGTGAGAGCGCGCGGGAATGGGACCGCGGAAACATCTATCCGCGCGATGTCATTAAAAAACTTGCCGCTATGGGCCTTATGGGCCTTACGGTCGAAGAAGCCTATGGCGGGGCGGGTATCGATATTTACGCCACGATGGCGGTCATCGAGGAAATAGCCAAACGTTCCACGGCGGTCGCTTGTCCCTATATCATGGCGGTTTGCTATGCGGGTATGAATCTTGGCGAGCGTGGCAGCGAGGCGCAGAAGCGCGATCTGCTGCCCAAGGTCGCCAGCGGCAATCTGCTTTTCGCTTATGGGCTTTCGGAGCCCAACGTCGGCGGCGATCTGGCGTCGGTTGAAACCACCGCGCGACGGGAAGGCGATGAGATCGTGATCAATGGCGCCAAGCGCTGGTGCACGGGCGCCCATATCGCCGACTACATTTTTTGCCTTCTTCGAAGCGGACCGAAAGAGGATCGCTACAAAAATCTCTCAATCGTGCTCGTGCCGCCGACGCTGCCCGGTATCACGATCACGCCACTTGGCCATATCGGCATTCGCGGCGTGGAAACCAAGGACGTCACTTTTGATGACGTGCGTGTGCCAGCTGCCAATATTCTCGGTGGCGAGGAGATGTGGAACAAGGGCTGGAGCCAGCTTGCGGGGCGCGCGCTTGAAGTCGAAAAGCTCGAACTTTCGGCTTGTGCGCTTGGTCTTGCCGAAGCGGCGGTTGCAGACGCCTGGAGCTATGCCGAAGAGCGCGTGCAGTTTGGTCGCGCCATCGGACAGCATCAGGTCATTCGTCATTTGCTTGTCGATGCACGTACCAAGGTTCGCGCGATGCGCATGATGCTATACAGCGCAGCGTGGCTTGCTGATCGGGGTCGGCCCTGTTCGGTCGAAACGTCCATGGCCAAACTCTTTTGCTGCGAGGGGGCGGCTGAAGTCACGCAAATGTGTCAGCGCGTCGTTGGCGCCTACGGGCTTTCGGACAGCATGGATATGGAGCGCTATGTCCGTGATGCTGTGAGTCTTCCCATCGTTGGTGGCTCATCGCATATGCAGAAAAACAATATCGCCAATCGTCTGAATCTGGGCGCGTGAGGATCGCATGACAAATATGCCAAGTTCTACTTTTCCTGATCCGCTTGTTGCTGCCGACGAACTTGCTCTCGCCGTTGCGCCGCGCGTTGATGAAATCGAAGCAAACAGGTTTCTGCCGCAGGACATTGCTGACCATGCTGCGCGGCTCGGCTTGCACAGGCTTTTTATTCCCGCCGCCTACGGCGGTCTTGAGGCCAATCCCATGACGCTCGTCGATGTTGTCGAGCGTATCGCGCGGGTTGATGGCTCGACTGCATGGTGTGTTTTCATCGGTGCGACATCGGGCATGACGGCAGCCTTCGTTAATGAGGCGGAAGCCAAAGCCGCTTTCGGGGATCCAATGTCGATCGCGGCAGGCGTTTTTGCGCCGCGTGGCAAAGCGCATCATGCCGAAGAAAATGGTGTCGCGGGCTATCGTGTCAGCGGGTGTTGGCAATGGGGCTCGGGCTCGCGTAATGCGCGCACCATCATGGGTGGTGCGATGATCGTGGGTGAGGACGGCAAACCGGAGATGAGCCCGGAAGGTGTGCCGCAAAATCGCATGATGATTTTTGATGCCGAGCAGGTTCATCTGCTTGATACATGGCGTGTCTCCGGCCTCTGCGGCACAGGTAGCACGGATTTCGAAGTGAACGATGTCTTCGTGCCAGCCACGCGCGCGCCCAGCCTCATCTCCGACAAGCCTCTGCAGCGTCCTCTTTATTGTTTTCCGACATTCGGGTTGCTGGGCATAGGTATTTCCGCTGTCGCACTTGGTATGGCGCGCGGGTCCATCGATGCGTTGATTGATCTTGCAGGCGGCAAGACACCGCAAGGGTCGTCGAAGCCCCTGGCTCTGCGCGCCAAGGCGCAGCTTGACGTGTCGGAAGCCGAAGCGCTTGTGCGTTCGGCGCGTTCTTACCTTGCCGAAACGGTCGAAGCCGCCTGGACGGCAGCATTGAGCGATGGCGCGATTACGGTGGAGCATCGTCGCGATATTCGCCTGGCGACGACGCATGCCGTCAAGGCGGCAACGCGGGCCATTGATCTCATGTATACGCTTGGCGGCGGAACCTCGGTCTACAAGACGTCTCCGCTTCAGCGCCATTTCCGCGATGTGCATGTCGCCACCCAGCACATGATGGTGTCGGATGCGACCTATGAGCTGACGGGACGTTTGTTTCTGGGCGTGCCCACCAATACCGCAATGCTTTAAGGGCAGGAAAGAGTTATGGGAGAGTTCACCCGCATCGAGCGGCAGGGACGCGTTGCGATTGTGCATTTCGATAGAGGCGACAAGCTCAATGCCTTGTCGGTTGCTGTCATGCGCGAGTTGACCGAGGTGGCGCGATCCTTTGAAGACGATATCGAAACAAGCGCTATCGTACTCACAGGCACGACGAAGTTCTTTTCCGCAGGTGCCGATCTCGCGGACCCGGAGCTTGCTGCCCGCAAGGACAAGGGCTTGCTCGCGCGGCGTCATGCGTTGAAGGTCGGCCCCGACATGTGCGATGCCTGGGAGCGGCTTGAACAGGTGACGATTTGTGCGGTCGAAGGTTTTTGTGTCGGCGGCGGGTCGGCTCTTGCCGCCTCCTGCGATATTCGCGTGGCGGGTAAGAGCGCGTATTTTCGTCTGCCGGAAATTCCGCTCGGCATGAACATGAGCTGGCATTCCAATCCGCGTCTCGTCAATCTGATGGGACCGGCGCGTGCCAAGCTTTTCATTATTCTGGGTGAGAAACTTTTTGCGCCCGAGGCGCTCGACTGGGGTCTGGTCGAATATGTCGTCGAGGACGGTTCGGCACTTGTCGAAGCGCACGCACTCGCACAGAAATTTGCCGACCTGCCGCCGGTTGCGGTGCGCATGTCGAAGCAGTCGATTGATATGGCGGCCAAGGCGCTCAATCCCGCCGTGACATTTATGGACCGCGACCAGTTTGCGCTCGCGGCCACATCCAAAGATCAGCAGGAGGCCGTCAGCGCCTTCCTCGAGAAACGAAAACCCAACTTTACAGGAGAATGATATGGGACGCGTAAGCGGCAAGATGTGTTTTGTGACGGGCGGTGCGCAGGGTCTGGGCGAAGCTGCGGGAATGATGCTCGCCAAGGAAGGGGCCAAGGTCACTCTGGCCGATATCAACGTGAAGGGCGCCAAGGCGGTTGCCGACAAGATCAATGCCAAATATCCCGGTCAGGCCTTCGCCGTCGAACTCGATGTGACGAGCGAAGAGCAGTGGAAGGATGCGCTTGCCGACGCCAACAAGGCGATGGGCGGCATCAATGTGCTGTTCAACAATGCCGGCATCGGCGGCGGTACGACGGTGGAGGACACTGATTTCGAGACCTTCAAGCGCGTGCAGGCGGTCGACGTCGATAGCGTTTTCCTGGGCTGCAAATATGCAATCCCCTATATGGTCCCTCATGCGCCGGGTTCGATCATCAATACCTCGTCCATCGCAGGGCTTATCGCTGGCCATAATATGGCCGCCTATAATGCCGCCAAGGCAGGCGTCTGGTTGCTGTCGAAGTCGGTTGCGCTCCATTGCGCCAAGCGGGGCTACAGGATCCGCTCCAACTCCATCCATCCGACTTTCATCGACACGCCCATTCTCGACGGCATGGCGCGCGGCATGTCCAAGGAGACGCTTGTGGGCAAGCTCGCCAAGCAGGTGCCGCTCGGCATCATCGGCGAACCCGACGACATCGCCTATGCGGTCGTTTATCTCGCGTCAGATGAATCAAAATTCATGACAGGCGCGGAATTGAAGCTCGATGGCGGCATCTCCGCCATGTGATGGCGGCTTTGCCATTGTTTTGGCGTTTTTCCATCCATACTTGGATCTCTGACCGGCCTTAAGGCGCCTTTTACCGGAGGTCCGGGATGATAATCGGGAGAGTGTGGCTTTGGCGACCTTGTACGCCGGGGCCGCATTCACCCAAAATGTGCCACCCGCAACATGGAAGACGATGACCGAGCGTATTCTCATTATCCTCCATCAGGAGCATTCCAACCCCGGCCGTGTCGGGCAGGCCCTGATTGCGCGCGGGTATGAGCTCGATATTCGCCGTCATGCGCTTGGTGATCCGTTGCCTGCCATGCTTGACGAACATGCTGGTGCGGTCATCTTTGGCGGCCCGATGAGTGCCAATGACGATCTGCCATTCATCCGCTCAGAGACGGCCTGGATCGGCGACGTCGCGCTGAAATCCGACAAGCCGTTCTTTGGCATTTGTCTCGGCGGGCAGATGCTTGCCAAGAGCCTTGGCGCGAAAGTTTATGGCCGTGAGGATCAGCGTGCCGAGATTGGCTATTTCCCGATCCGTCCCACGACAGAGGGCGCGGATTTATTCGATAATCCTCAATATGTTTATCAGTGGCATGTTGAAGGTTTCGAGCTGCCGTCGGGCGCGACGCTTCTCGCGGAAGGCAATGACTTTCCCGTGCAGGCGATGCGTTATGGTGACAAGGCCTATGGCATCCAGTTTCACCCTGAATTGACGACGCCGATGATGAAGCTCTGGCTTGAAAAAGCAGCGCATCGTCTTGTTCTGCCCGGTGCGCAACAGGTCGAGGAGCATTTCGCAGGCCGCGCCGCTCACGATGCGTCGCTGCGCGCCTGGCTTGAGCGCTTCCTCGATCGCTGGTTGCCGCTCGACAAGGCGTCAACGTCGTCGGGCCCAGCCATCGCAGCAGGTGATTGATGATTATGCGACGGGTCATATCGCAAGTCTTGATGCTCGCCGCTCTGGTGGCGACAGCGTCGGTGGCGGAAGCGCAAACGCCCGTTCAAACTTCCGGTATGACGGTCGGCGAGAGCTTTACATTGAGTGCCGACAATTTGCCCAAGCCCTATTCGCGGCCGCCGGTCGGCTTCGTTGCGCCTGCGCGGTCCCGTCCCGCCGGGGCCCTGCCTGAGGTGCCAAAGGATTTTCGCGTCGATGTCTTTGCTCGTGGCCTGAATGGTCCGCGTGAAATGGCTGTCGGTCCCAATGGCACGGTCTATGTGTCGGAGACGCGCGAGGGCAAGGTGCTGGCGTTGCGCGACAGCAATGGCGACGGTCAGGCGGATATGCGTGTGACCCTCGTTGATGGTTTTCGTGAACCTTCCGGTCTCGCCGTTCACGATGGCGCGCTTTACATCGCGGATCGTCGTGCTGTCTGGCGTGTGCCTTTTGATGGCGATCCCTTGCGTGCTCTGCCACGGTCGCTCGTGACGCGTCCGGGTGCTCTCGGCAGCGGCGGCGGGCATATCACGCGCGAAATCGTCTTTGCGCCCGACGGCAAGCATTTCTATGTCGCGATTGGTAGCGAGACCAATATCGGTGAGGATCCCAGCCCACGCGCCACCATCCAGCAGTTTCGCACCGATGGTCACGTGCAGGTGACCTATGCTTCAGGTCTGCGCAGCCCCGTGGGCATGGCTTTCTACCCCGGCACCAGCGATCTCTACACTGTGGTCAACGAGCGCTTCGGTCTGGGCGGCGGTTTGACGCCTGACTATTTCACTCGGGTTGCGCGCAACGGGTTTTACGGCTTTCCCTATGCCTATCTGGGGCCGCATCCTGACCCGCAGTTCGGCGAATTGAGACCCGATCTCGTCAAGGTCACCAAGGTGCCCGACGTGCTTTTTGCGCCTCATTCGGGGCCCTTCGGGTTGCTTTTTGTGAAGGGCAAGGGCCTGCCGCCCAGTTGGACCGGAGATGCGCTGGTGGCGCTTCACGGGACGCAGGCGGATGGCGGTTCGGCGGGCTTTGCCGTGGTGCGCGTTCCCTTCAAGGATAAACGTCCCGAGGGCGACTATGAGACCGTGATGACAGGCTTTGGACATGACCGGGGCAGTTCGGGCGTTTGGGGTCGTCCGGTGTGGCTTGCCCGCGCGCATGACGGTTCTCTGCTCGTCAGCGATGATGTCGCCAATGTGATCTGGCGTCTGACATGGAATGGCGCGCATGTTCACAATGCGGAACCTGTGACGGCGGCGGCAGGCGCCATGATCAATGCGCTCGCCAAGCCGCAGGGCGGAACCTTGACCCCGGCGCTATCTCTTACACCAAGTAATTGATTTCATTTATTTTTTAGGGAATTTTCCACTCCGGGAATGGTGGAGCCGAGCGGGATCGAACCGCTGACCTCCTCATTGCGAACGAGGCGCTCTCCCAACTGAGCTACGGCCCCGGAGTGGTCCGGTTAATTAGGCGGGCGCGCGCTTTGTGTCAAGTGAGAGACGAGCCTCAGTCTACAATTTACGTTGTTTAATGCCGGATTGGCGGGCAACGGCAATGCTGCGCTTGAACCAAGGGGCGCGGGGCTTTACATCTTGGCCTAAGCAGAGTGTTTCGCTCTTATTTCAAGACCGGCTTAGGTCGGCTCGCATCGCAGGGGCCCATGCAATCCCTTCTCATTCTGATTACGCAAGTCATTCAGCTCTATACCTGGGTCATCATCATTGGCGCGGTCATGAGCTGGCTGATTGCCTTCAATGTCATCAACACCCAGAACCGCTTCGTCTATACGGTGGTGGACATCGTCTACCGTCTGACGGAGCCGGCGCTCGCGCCCATCCGGCGCATCATGCCGGATCTGGGTGGCATCGATATTTCCCCCATCGTCTTGTTGCTGCTGCTCTATTTCGCGCAGAACCTGATGTGGGAAGTCTATGCCTCCGTTGCGACGGGTATGTAGCCGTCACCCCCGTCCTGCGGAAAACGAACAAGGGCGTCCTCGTCAATTTGCGGGTGACGCCCAAATCCGCCTCGGCGCGTATCGGCGAGGTGGGTGAGGATGCTGGTGGACGCCGGTTTCTGCGTGTCCATGTGCGTGAGGTGCCTGAAAAGGGCAAGGCCAATGGGGCGGTGATCAAGCTCATTGCCAAGGCCTGGGGTCTGCCGAAATCGGCAATAGAGGTCGTCTCCGGTGGAAACGATCGCAACAAGGTAATCGCTGTCGAAGGCGAGCCGGACGCCTTGATGGCGCGGCTCGAGGCTCTTCTGGGCGGAGAGATATGAGGGTGTGATGGCTGAGGCTTCGATCATAGACGGCAAGGTGTTGGCGCCAACGGTAAAGGCGCAGGTGGCGACCGCTGTCGCAGAGCTCAAGGCAAAGCACAATCTCACGCCCGGTCTCGGCGTCATCCTCGTAGGCGAGGACCCGGCCAGTCAGGTCTATGTGCGCAACAAGCACAAGGCGACGCTTGAAGCGGGCATGAACTCCTTCGAATGCACCATGCCCGCGACCTCCACTCAGGCTGAGGTGCTTGCGAAGGTCGCCGAGTTCAATGCTAATCCCGCCATTCACGGATTTCTCGTCCAGTTCCCCGTACCCGATCAGATTTCGCAGCAGGCCGTGATCGACGCCATCGATCCGGTGAAGGATGCTGACGGTCTTCATCCGCTGAATGCGGGACGGCTTGCGAGCGGTCTGCCCGCCATGGTGCCTGCAACGCCCGAGGGTTGCCTCATCATGGCGAAGCATGCGGCAGGCGGCGACCTGACAGGCATGCATGCCGTCGTCATCGGGCGTTCGAACCTCGTCGGCAAGCCGGTTGCGCAACTGCTGCTCAACGAGAACTGCACCGTTACCATCGCGCATAGCCGCTCGCGCGATCTGCCCGCCATTGCGCGTGAGGCCGATATTCTTGTCGCTGCTGTCGGCCGCTCGAAGATGGTCAAGGGCGATTGGGTGAAGCCCGGCGCCATCGTCATCGACGTCGGCATCAATCGCATCGACGCGCCTGAAAAGGGCGAGGGCAAGACGCGGCTCGTCGGCGACGTGGACTATGATGAAGCTTTCAAGGTGGCGGGCGCCATCACGCCTGTGCCCGGCGGTGTCGGCCTGATGACGGTTGCCTGTCTCATGCGCAATGCCGTTATCGCTGCCTGTCGCCAGCATAGTGTGCCCGTTCCCGAAAACCTCTGAAAGGTCTCGACATGGAAATGCGCAAACTTGGAGACCTGTGGCCTGTCAGCGCGTTGACCCTTGGCGGTGGTGGTCTCGGTCAGATCTGGGGACCGACGACGCAGGATGAGGCTATCGCGACTGTGCGCCTTGCGGTTGACCGCGGCATCAATCTTCTCGATCTCGCACCTCTCTATGGCGAAGCGGAAAGTGTTGTCGGTGCGGCCTTCGAAGGCAAGTGGCCTTCCCACATGCGCGTCACGACCAAATGCATGATCGGCGGCAAGCATGCGGAGAACATTCCCGCGCGGCTTGAAAAGTCCGTTCGCCTCAGCCTCGGCACCTTGCAGCGCGACCATGTCGATATCTACATTCTCCATTCCAACATTCATCCCGACGATTACGTCTATGAGAAGCACCCCGATTACGCCAATGCGGGTGGTGTTTCATGGTCGCGTTTCGTCAATGATGTCGTGCCGACGTTCGAAAAGCTGAAAGCCGATGGGTTGATCGGCGCCTGGGGGATTTCTGGGATAGGTCTTCCCCGCTCGATCATGGAAGCCTTACGTGACGGACCGCGCCCAGATGCAGTGCAGGTCATCGCCAATCTCATGGACAGTGCCGGTGCACTCAAGCGTTATGAAGAGCCGACGGAGCCGCGCAACATCATGCGCACGGCGCAGAACAATGGTGTCGGCGTCATGGGCATTCGCGCCGTGCAGGCCGGTGCACTCACTTCGGGGATCGATCGCGAAATGCCGGACGACAATCCCGATCTGCAGGATTATGTGAAAGCAAAACCCTTCCGCGATCTTGCGGCCGAACTTTGCGAAGATCCTGCCGAGCTTGCCCATGCCTATGCGCTGGCAATGGAAGGTGTTGATACGCTGGTGCTGGGCGTGAAAAATCGCGCCGAGCTTGAAGCGGCCCTGAAGATCGAGGCGAAGGGTCCGCTCGATCCTGCCATCGTCAAACGTATCGACGATCTCGGTCTGCGCCGTCAGGTGCCGCGCATTCCGCTCGACGCGCCTCTGTGAGATTTGTGTTGCGCGTCCTCGCCTCATTGCTGGGTTTCTTCGTCTTCTTCACGATGATCGGCCCCGCGCATGCGGAAGGTTCGCCCACCGCGGGCGGCATGCTCTCCTGGTCACCGGATGAAATGACGCAAGCGCTGCAAATTTTCGTGCCGAACAGGATGAAGAAGTTCAATGTGCCCGGCCTGACGCTTGCCGTCGTTGCCGATGGCAAGATCGTCTATACCGGCACCTTCGGCAAGGCGGATCGGGACACAAGGCGTCCGGTGACGCCTTCTACCCTTTTCGATGGCGGCGAGCTTGGCGAAACGGTTGCCGCCTATGCCGCAATGGGCATGGTCGATGACAAGTTGCTCTTTCTTGATGCACCGCTCTCGCGCGATCTCGACAAGCCCTGGCTCAATGACGCCGATGACAGCGCCAAGATCACCCTGCGCGAAGTGCTGACCCATCGTTCCGGTCTTGGCGACAATGTTGCGCATCCTTCGCCTTCGACACGCTTCGAGCCGGGCACGCGGTTTTCTCATTCCGGTGTCGGTTTTCTCTATCTTCAGCACGTCATGGAAGTGCTGATGCATGAGCCTTTCGACACCCTGATGCAGGCGCGTGTCTTCAAGCCCATTGGGATGGAATCTTCAGGCTATCTCGACACACCCAGCGTAGAGGCCCACCTCGCGCGCGGATATGTTTCGTTGAGTTTCCTGCTCAAGGTTTTCTATCTGCCCTTTGCCATCTCTTTCGGCATCATTCTGGTGGCGCTCTGGGTCATATCTCGGTTTCTCCTCCAGCGTCGCCTCGACGCGATTGATCTTCTCTGGCCTCTTGTGGGGGCAAGTGGCTTTGCCATAGCTATCGTCTGGTGGGGGTTTGGTTTCGCGTCTGCGGTCTTTGTCGTTGGCGGCGCGCTCTTGTGCGCGTTAATGGTCGGGCTTTTCTGCGGCATTACCTATTATCTTCTCTATGTCGTCGGTCTGGCGCGCACCCGCGATGGCATCATCTCGCGCGGTCGTAGAAACCGCGAGGGCATGGTCGGCCTGCTGGCCGTCGTTGTGGCGCTTGCCGGGTTGCTGCCGGCGCTTCACTGGTCGATCCCGGTGTTGCGTTTCGATGCGCTTCGTGGTGCGCCGCGGGCGAATGTCGCCATGTCATTCCATACGACGGCGACGGATATGGCGCATTTTATGATCGAGGTCATGGATGGCCATCAGCTTGATGATCGTATGAAGGCGCGCATGCTGGGCGAGCGGGTTGTCGTTGGCGGGCCCTTCTACTGGTCACTTTTCTCAGGCGTCCGCGTCGATGGTGCGCGTGAGACATTCTGGACGCGCGGCTCCGCCATGGGCTTTGAAAGTCTGATGGTCATGGATCCTTCGCGCAACGCTGGTGTTGTCGTGTTGACCAATAGCCGTTCGGGTGGTGAGCTTGCGCAGGATATTGCGCGCAACATCTTTGGTGTGGAGGCCGTCTGGTCTCTTCCCTGAGATGCGTGAGAAGGGGGAGGCTCATGGAGACGTTCAAATCGATCCGGGCGCGGGCCGTCAAACGGCAGGGCGGCGAGAAGGAACTTGCGTCGCGTCTGATGAAGCCCAAGTCCGTTGCCGCATTGAAGAAAATCCCGAATGACCGCTGGTTGGCGGGCATGACAAAGGCTGTCTTTCAGGCAGGCTTTTCGTGGAAGGTTATCGATGCGAAGTGGTCCGGCTTTGAAGAAGCCTTCGACCATTTCGATCCGCATCGGGTCGCTTTTTATTCCGGCGATGATCTTGGGCGCCTGGTGTCGGACAAGCGCATTGTTCGTAATGGCGCGAAGATCAAGGCCACCGTCGAGAACGCGCGTTTCGTCACCGATCTCATCAAGGAATATGGTTCGGCAGGTGCCTTCTTTGCAGCCTCGAAGCCGGAAAATTACATCGACCTGCTCGCGACATTGAAGAAACGCGCGAGCCGCCTGTCGGGCGGTTCGGCGCAATTCTTCCTGCGCTTTCAGGGTGTCGATGGCTGGATCATGTCGCCCTCGGTTGCCGCCGCTCTCGTCAAGGCAGGCGTCGTTGACAAGGCGCCCACTTCGCAAAAGGCGCTGCGCGCCACGCAGGATGCTTTCAACAAATGGCAAAAAGAAAGCGGCTGCTCGTTGACCGAGATCAGCCGCGTTCTTGCGATGTCTATAGACGCTTGATCTTAAGTCTTTGATATTTCAATAATTTTAACTATTCTAAGATCAGCCTATTGATCTTGATTTTACGTCTTCCAAGCTAAGATCAGCTCATTGACCTTAAATTCCTCTTGTTCTATATTAAGATCAATAGACTGATCTTAGGTGCGAAATGCTAGAAATATCCGAGACCGATATTCAAGAGCGTATGCGGCTCGATAACCCTTGGTGGGATGAACGCAAGATTGCGTCTGATTTTGGTGAAATGCGTCGACGCGCCTATTTCCCGGCTTTTGCCGCATTGGTGCAGGAGACAGAAGTTCGTCGCGCTGTGGTGCTCATGGGGCCGCGTCGCGTCGGTAAGACGGTGATGATTTTTCATCTTGTTCAACAGTTGCTCGATCGCGGCGTTGATCCCTCGGACATTCTCTATCTCTCTCTCGACACGCCGCTCTACAATCGCATGCCGCTCGAAAAGCTGCTGACGATCTTCCTTAAGAATTTTGCCAACAAAGGCGATGCCACCAAATATGTGATCTATGACGAAATCCAGTATCTCAAAGACTGGGAAGTTCATCTGAAATCATTGGTGGATAGTTATCGCCAAATTCGCTTTGTTGCCTCTGGCTCGGCTGCGGCTGCTTTGCGTATGAAAAGCGAAGAGTCTGGGGCAGGGCGATTTACAGATTTTATGCTGCCGCCTTTGTCGTTTTCTGAATATCTGGATTTCAGGAAGTTAACCTCCAAGCTGGTCGATGAAGTTGCCAAAGAAGACGAGCAAACTGGGAGATTGACTTATGAATATTATGCTCCCGATATAGAAGCTTTAAATGAGGCGTTTACGGATTATTTGACATTCGGCGGCTACCCAGAGTTGGCGATCTCTGATCGGGTGCGACAGAATTTTCAACGCTACGTCCGTTCAGACATTATAGATAGTGTGTTGCTGCGTGATTTGCCGAGCCTGTATGGTATTGGTGATATTCAAGAACTGAATAGCCTGTTTACGACGCTAGCCTATAACACCGCACAAGAAGTGACTTTGGAAGCATTGTCGAAATCGGCCAATGTCGCGAAGAACACTTTGAAGCGCTATCTTGATTATCTTGAAGCGGCTTTTCTCATAAAGCGTGTGGAGAGAATTGACCGTAATGCGCGGCGATTTCAGCGGGCAACGTCTTTTAAAATCTATCTCACCAATCCATCGATCCGTGCGGCTATGTTCGGGCCAGTGACTGCAGGTGATGAGGAAATGGGTGCTTTGGCCGAGACCGCAGTCTTCGCACAATGGTTTCATGATCATAAAGATTTTAACCTGAGGTATGCCCGTTGGGATGATGGTGAGGTTGATATTGTCTATCTTGATCCTTTTAGTCAGAAGCCAGATTGGCTTGTTGAAGTGAAATGGTCGGACGCCTTTTTTGATCGCCCGTCGCGCTTAAAATCCCTTATCGCATTTCTTGGTGAACACGAGGAATCGCTCGAAGATCTCCCAACGGTGACGACGAAGACAATGCGAGGTGTAAGAAAAACCGCTGGCCATGAAATTGAATTCATACCAGCGGCCATCTATTGCTATATGGTTGGGCGGAATGTAATTCGAGGTTTGACCGAGGCGATCCGTAAGGGAGCAGAACCTGAGTTCGACCTTGGCGACAAACGTTAGTCCTTTTTCGCCTTCTTCGCCGCTTCGATCGAATCCATGATGATCTGGCGCGCTTCGGCGGCGTCGCCCCAGCGGTCGACCTTCACCCATTTGCCTTTTTCGAGATCCTTGTAGTGCTCGAAGAAATGCGCGACGCGTTCGAGGAAGACTTCCGGCAGATCGGTGTAGTTGAGCGTGTTCTTGTAGTAGGGGTTGAGCTTCTCCACCGGCACGGCGAGGAGCTTTTCGTCCAGTCCCGCTTCGTCGCGCATGATGAGGACACCGATGGGACGGCAGCGCACGACCGCGCCCGGCACGACGGGAATGCGGCTCACCACGAGCACGTCCACCGGATCGCCGTCGTCCGACAGCGTGTGCGGGATGAAGCCGTAGTTGGCCGGATACTGCATGGCCGTATGGATGAAGCGGTCGACGAACATGGCGCCGGATTCTTTATCCATTTCATATTTTACGGGGTGTCCGCCATGCGGCACCTCGACGATTACATTCACATCTTCCGGCGGGTTTACGCCGATAGGGATGGCTTCGATACGCATCAGCCTTGAATCCGTTTGTTGCGCGCTGCCAGAAGACGCAGACGCAGCGCGTTGAGTTTGATAAAGCCGGTGGCGTCCTTCTGGTCATAGGCGCCGGCATCGTCCTCGAAAGTCACATGGGCTTCCGAATAGAGCGAATAGGGGGATGAGCGGCCAACGATGGTGGCATTGCCCTTGTAGAGTTTGAGACGGACCGTGCCCGTCACCATTTCCTGGCTCTTGTCGATCAGCGCCTGCAGCATTTCGCGTTCGGGCGACCACCAGAAGCCGTTGTAGATGAGTTCTGCATAGCGTGGCATGAGCTCATCTTTCAGATGCGCTGCGCCACGGTCGAGTGTCAGAGATTCCATGCCGCGATGGGCGACGAGCAGAACGGTGCCGCCGGGCGTTTCATAGATGCCGCGCGACTTCATGCCGACGAAACGGTTTTCGACGAGGTCGAGACGACCGATGCCGTTGGCGCCGCCAAGCTCGTTAAGCTTCGTGAGCAGCGTCGCAGGCGACATTTTCACGCCGTCGATGGAGACCGCATCACCCTTCTCAAAGCCGACTTCGATATAGGTCGGCTTGTCGGGGGCTTCTTCCGGCGAGACGCTGCGCGAATAGACATATTCGGGCGCTTCTTTTGAAGGGTCTTCCAGCACCTTGCCTTCAGCGGAAATGTGCAGAAGGTTCGCATCAACCGAGAAGGGCGCTTCGCCGCGCTTGTCCTTGGCGATCGGGATCTGGTGTTTTTCGGCAAATTCGATGAGCGACGTGCGCGAGCTCAGGTCCCATTCGCGCCAGGGGGCGATGACCTTGATGTCGGGATTGAGCGCATTATAGGAGAGTTCGTAGCGGACCTGATCGTTGCCCTTGCCAGTCGAACCATGGCTCACGGCATCCGCGCCGGTGATGGCGGCAATTTCGATCTGGCGCTTGGCGATCAGCGGGCGGGCGATGGAGGTCCCGAGCAGATAGACACCTTCATAGAGCGCATTGGCGCGGAACATCGGGAAGACATAGTCGCGGACGAATTCCTCGCGCAGGTCGTCGATGAAGATTTCCTTGATGCCGAGCATTTCGGCCTTCTTGCGCGCGGGCTCCAGCTCTTCGCCCTGGCCCAGGTCGGCGGTGAAGGTCACCACTTCGCAGTTATAGGTTTCCTGCAGCCATTTCAGGATGATGGAGGTGTCGAGTCCGCCGGAATAGGCGAGGACGACCTTTTTCACGTCTTTGATTTCGCCGCTCATGTCGATTTCCTGTTTGCCGAGGCTCCTTCGCGTCGGGGGAGCCGT
>Ga0098044_1000838_pt1 | contig 16156 bp, 7 predicted proteins | sample 10_taG_FD_75053 | JGI IMG/M metagenome (GOLD analysis project Ga0098044, IMG submission 75053) | Marine viral communities from the Subarctic Pacific Ocean - 10_ETSP_OMZ_AT15264 metaG | ecosystem: Environmental > Aquatic > Marine > Oceanic | place: Pacific Ocean | collected 2015-01-16 | reverse complement strand
CTATAGAGGGACTTCCCTTCACTGCAAATTGTCCAAATGTCCCGATGCAGGCCCACGCAACTTTTAATGACTACTCGAATGAGGATAATGTCTCGACCCGAGTTTATGATAACACGACGGTAGTAGCGTTCAATACTGTGTCGAATGGATCAGTTGGAAATTTGGGTGCTTTTGATCACACAAACTTCGCTGATGGAGCAAACAAGTATACTTACGTCACCGGATATTATGAGACTGACTAAGAAGGGAAAAGAAAATGGCTTTAGTTGAGCGAATTAAAGAGGACAAAGTTGAGGTGGTTGGGGATTACAATCACATCCAAGTGCGTCAAGATAAACAAATCATAGACGATAGTGACAACTCCATTAGAGCGAAGGACAACTTTCATCGTTATGTTCTGTCACCGGGCGACGATGTGTCTGGAGAATCAGATCATATTAAAGCTATTGCTGGCGCAGTATGGACTCAGCAAATCATAGATGATTATGCAGCCTATCTTGAATCTATTAAGCCTTAATTATCGACTGAGTAAATAGGGTTGATCTTGGGTTTGGACTAATATAGAGGCATGAATATTTATCAAACAATATTTAATATGAGTGAGGATAAATGCCGCTACAGAAGTTAGTATTTCCGCCGGGAGTGTTCAGGGATCAAACTCGATTTGCCGCTGATGGCCGTTGGTTTGATTGTGATAAGATTAGGTTTCGATCTGGGGTTCCCCAGAAAATTGGCGGCTGGCAAAGATATTCTGAAGATACAACTGACGGACAGATCAGATTTCTTTTTAATTTCATTAGTTTAGATGCAAACAACTACCTTGCCATTGGTTCTTCTCAAAGGTTTTATATTGAGGAAGGTGGGGATTTTAACAACATTACTCCTTTGAGGAAGACATCGAGCCTTGGTAGCAATCCAATAACAACCGGGTCTGCTGGCAGTGGGGAGATAACTGTTACGGATTCGTCTCATGGAGCGGTGGTTAATGATTTTGTTACATTAGCAAGTGCTACTACAACAGATGGTGTGACGGCTGCGCAGATTAACACAACACACCAGATAACTGAGGTAGTTAATACTAACTCGTATAAGGTTGTAACAGCAGGGTCTGCATCTTCCGGGTCAACTGCTGGCGGTGGCGGGTCAGTAACAGCGGCCTATGAAATTAATGTTGGACTTAATAGCACAGTAATTGGTACTGGGTTTGGTGCTGGCACTTATGGTAGAGGAACATGGGGGTCAGCAGCGTCAACTGGGCCAGCTAACGAGTTAAGACTGTGGTATGGAGATAATTTTGGAGAAGACCTCATCTTCAATGTTAGAGACGGGGGTGTTTATTACTGGGATGCTTCGTCAGGGACATCGACCAGAGCAGATGCGCTTTCCGATGAATCAGGGGCGTCAGATGCACCAACTGTTGCCACGCAGGTTATGGTTAGCAACAATGACCGCCATGTAATTGCTTTTGGTTGCAATGACAGGGGTTCTTCAACTCAGGACAAGTTGCTTATTCGGTGGTCTGATCAGGAGAATGCAGTTGATTGGACGCCAACCACATCAAATACGGCTGGTGATTTGCGCCTAAACAGTGGCTCACAGATTGTCAGGGCATATGATACACGGCAGGAAGTATTAGTATGGACTGAAGAGGCATTGTTCAGTTTAAGGTTTGTTGGTCCTCCATTCACATTTGGCCATAATGTTCTGTCAAGGAATGTCAGCCTGATCGGCCCAAACGCAGTGGCATCGTTTGATGGGGGAGTGTACTGGATGGGATTGAGGGACTTCTTTGTTTATACGGGACGTGTTCAGGGATTGCCATCAACCGTTCGGGATTATGTCTTCGGAGATATTAATCTCCAACAAGCGTATAAGATTCATGCCGGAACAATTAAAGATTATGGAGAGGTTATCTGGTTTTATTGTAGCGCGGATGCTTCTGAAATAGACCGCTATGTGATCTACAATACTTTTGAGCAGTGTTGGTATTTCGGGACTTTATCCAGAACAGCGTGGTTGGATAGTTCTTCCAGAAATCATCCGATAGGGTCAAACTCCAGTGACTTCAAAATATACAACCATGAAAAGGGTCTGAATGATGGGGAAGGCACATCTCCAACAGGCATCTCAGCGTATGTAGAGAGCGGTGACTTTGAGATTGGAGAGGGAGACAGGTTTCAGTTCATAAGCAGAATTATTCCAGATATATCTTTCTATGGCTCTACTGATCCAGCGCCTGCTGCAAGCCTGTTACTAAAGCCAAGGAACTTTTCAGGCAGCGCATACGGAACATCTGATACGTCAACAGTGACGGGAACAAAGATGGTTGATGTTCAAGAGTTTACTGATCAAGCGTTTGTTAGGGTAAGAAGCAGGCAAGTGTCGTTAAGGGTTGAGAGTTCAGGAACAAACATAGCGTGGAAATTAGGGGTGCCGCGCATTGATATCAGGCCAGATGGCAGGAAGTAGACGTGGTTGACAAGAATCTATTGCCGTCACTTCCCCTTCCAACGGAGGAGTATGACAGGAGCTACATGGATAGCCTTGTCAGGACAATAGAGTTGTACTTCGCTCAGAATGATGAGCCGGGATATGTCAGAGCTTCAACTATGGCGGCTACTCAACTTCCTACAACGGGCGGAGGTTTGAGGGATGGAGATATTTTTGATGACGGCGGAACGCTAAAGATTATGCGGACAGGGGATGCGTACAGTGGAACGACTGTTGGGACTACAGCGGTTGGAGATGTAACTGTTTCAATATCGTAAGGACACGACATGGCAGATAATAAGAAGGTTAACAAGAAAAGTTCGGTGAAGGATAGGCCGTGGTCGCCATCTAGTTTGGGCGCTGAAGAGCGAGAGCTTTATGATCTCTTTGTAGAACGCAAGAATTATGTACCGAGCAACACTTGGGCTGATGGTTCTCCCAGAAATCCCATGCCTGAAGTAAAGGATCAGTTGTACCATGATTATGTGCGAGCCATAGGTTATGTTCCTGCTAATGAATGGGCTGACGGTACTTTCAGAGACCCGTTGCCGGATATGAAGGCATGGTTGAGAGGGGAGACGAGGAAGAGTTTTGGGGAGATTGACCCGAATGACATACCGCCCTACCCTGACAAACAAATACAAGCTGCCCGGTTCAGGTCAGAGATTAATGGAACTGGTGCAGTAGAAGACCGCAGACCAAGGATAACGCCGGAAGATTTGAGAAGGTTGAAGCCTGAAGTAAATACTGGTTTCGATCAGGCCCTTGCTTCTGAAAATTACATTAGTGGGCTTCGTGAAGGTAGTCCAGTTGGTATGCTTTCTCCAAAGGCTGCGGTTATGGACGCAGTTAATGAAGCTATAACCGCGCTGTCTCCTGAAGAAGTGGCGCGGGGCAGAAGACATGCGAAAGGTGCAGCAGCTATTGCGGAACACGGGCGGCATGGTGACACAATGTTGGTTCACATGGCCCCCGAAGAAGTCGAAGGTCTAGCGTCCCTTCGTCGGAATGGTGTCACCATCAATCCTAAAACCGGGCTGCCTGAGATGTTCAATCTCAGGGAAATGATACCCACTATTGCGACTATCGGGTCTGCCTTTCTCCCTTTTAGTGCGCTGGGAAGGGCGGCTATATCAGGTCTTGCGACAGCCGCTTCAACCAAAGGCACCGCATCTGAGAAAATTGGCAAGGGATTGCTTTCCGGCATTGGCACATGGGGAACTGGTCAATTGCTTAGTACGCTTGGTTCTTCTGGGGCAACGACGAAGGAATTGACCGGGGAAGACATATCAAATGTGATGTTGCAAAGTGGAGAAGACCCCCAAGGCGTTGTCGATACTATGAGTGGTTCGACTACGGAGGAGCTTGGAATGCACCCAAAATTTTCCCACTTATCCGCAGGACAAGCAGAAGGGCTTGAAACTGCGGGCATTACACCTGACAAATATAAAGAATATGATAAATACATGACGGATTACCGTATTAAAGAACCCCATTGGTTTTCCGATTCTGGCACAACACTCGACGATAAAAAACTGTATTATTCGGATAAGCACCTTGACAGACTAGCAAAGTATGCTGACCCGGCGTATTCAGCAGAACTGGGTAAGCGTAGGTATGAAGATGCACAGTGGTTCCCCAAAGGTTCCAAAGACGAAAGCAAGTTTGACTTCTTGAAAGGGGGGTTGGAGAATATTAGCTCAGATTGGGAAACTAGACAAACCGGCGAAATTGGGTTGCAACAGTTGGCAATGCCATTAACTTCTATGGCCGTTGGTGTAGGTGGCACAATGCCAGAGCCGGAATATGAAGTTCCCGGTATGCCTACTTACCAAGATAGAGGCCCATATTACCCAGAACGAAGGCGAAGGAGACAATTTTCATCAGGTTATATTCCGGGCGTCTCCCCTCAAGAGTCGTACTTTATAGCAAAGGGCGGCACGGCAGGGAAGACAGTTAGTGGAGGGCTTCCAACTATCTATGCGCAGGGCGGAGCGAGCGATATTATGGAGGCAGGTACCCCTACAGGTGCGTCCAACAAGCCTGCGAGTCAGGCGTTTAGTGCTGCGGAAGTAGCTGAGAATGTCGCTGCTGTTAGAGCTAACCCAAATTTCTTGGACCGGAACACTGGATTTGTTACAGAAGCAGGCAAAGCAGCGCTTGCGATGCCCATCAGTGAGGGCGGTATAGGCGGATGGTCTCCGGGCATTGGTTTAGGTACAAAGGGTGAGTTGGCTGATAAAGGTGTTACTATAGATGATGTTGAGGCGTTGATTGCTTCGACGCCGGATAGCGGCTATGTGATAAGCGACCCTTCGGGTCATTCTCTTGCCAGCCAGAGGGCTGCTGAAGTGGCAGGTAGAATAAATCCTACGATGTCAAGCGTTATAAGTTCGTTAGGAAGCCTTGCCACTGGCGGCGGAGGGACGGTTGTAAGTGGGCTTGCAAGTATTTTGAATCCTAACAGTTTGGCTTCAAACATTGCTCCCGATTTAACAGGAACACTCCGTAGTGCGGCGAATAAAGTTGGGGGTTTTCTGGGTAGCCCCGATCAGTTAGCGAGTAATGCAGTGATTGAAGATGCATCTGACACGGTGGTTACAGACGCTGTACTACAGGATGATCCAGTGGTTAATACACTAGTGGATGATCAACAAGTTCCAGTCAGTTATCCCCATCAGCAGTTTGTTGGCTATCCGATCCAAGGCTACCGTCCCGGCGTAGACCCAACCCATACATATTACGCACAGGCTGGAACAGAGGGCATGACAGTTGAAGAGGATATTAACATTGACACGTCAATGGAAGTTCCTGCTGGTACGGCATCGACTACAGGGATCATGGAGGGTGCGCCCGTAGAGGTTCAGTCGGATGTTGAAGCTAGATTGATGGAGCGGTCTGTTGAAGAGCCTCAGAACCCAAGGGAGAGGGCGATATATGATCGCGTAATTCTGGCCCTTCAGGGTGAGCTTGAACCTGAAATTGCAGAGAGTGCAATTGAAGAGTTCTTGGAGTTGTTTGGGCCGGAGGCGTATCGGATGATACAGGAGATGGTCGCCAAACAACGGGACACAGGCGGCATTGTTGAAACGGCCACCGAGGAAACCACGGTTGGGGAGGGTGAACTTCAAGGTCCAGATATTATTGCCGGAAAGGTTGTTGATCCTGTCAGTGGGGAGGAAACGGCAAATCTTAGGGTTGGCGAGAATGAGTACATCGAGCCTGCTGCCAGCCTTGCCAGAAGGGCGCAGGTTGCTGGACTTCCGCCCACTCCAGAAAACGGGGCAATGATTCGAGGAGAAGAAGAGAGGATGTTGCGTCAAGCGGTTGGATAATGGAAGTTTCCTTGGTTGATCCTGACTACTTGCATCTGATTTGGGAAGAGGCATCATTGGTTCTTGCCCCCTCCATAGAGACTGCGCATGGAAGGTACTCCATGAGCCATATAGAGCAGGAGATACTGAGTGGAGAGCAACATCTATGGGTTGTTTTTGATGATGGTAAAAAGATCGATAGCGCACTAACGACTAAGTTTGTCTATTATCCGGGCAAGCTATTATTGTCTGGTCAATTCTTAGCCGGAAAGAATATTATGGAGTGGCGGGACGAGATGCTTGGTACTCTGGAGCAGTGGGCTGTAGATAATAATTGCGACGGCATGGAGATGACTGGCCGTCAAGGGTTTGAAAAGGTTTTAGGGACACACGGATGGACGCCGGAATACACGGTGTTTGAGAAAATGTTTGAGGAGAATTAGCATGGGCAAAGGCAGTAGCGGCGGAAGTAGCGCTCCATCTAAGACGACTAGCGTAACAACGAACCTGCCGGAATATGCACAGCCGTTTTATACACGTCTGGCAGAGCGCACAGAGGCGGAATCCCTTCGCCCATACGAGACATATGGGGGCCAGAGGTACGCTACTTTCTCTCCAGAGCAGGATGAGAGCTTTGATATAGCCGCAAACATCGCCCGTCAGGGCGTTCCAGATGCGATGAGACTGGGTACTTTGAGGACAGCGGATGCTGCCGCATATAGGTCTCCATATGATGCAACCCAGATAAGACAGGACATAGCGGGAAGTCAGTATACGCCGGGGGATTTTGGTGCAGGGAGTTTTGTTGATCCGGGTGTAGCCTCCCGTTACATGAACCCATTCGTTGAAAATGTTATTGATGCGCAAAGTGCCAAGGCAAGACGTAGATTTGCCGAGGATGTTGCTCCCGGCCTTGATGCGGAGGCTGTGCGAAGGGGTGCCTTTGGTGGTTCCCGTGCCGCCCTTACAAGGCAATTAGCCGAAGAAAGGCTGGATGACCGCCTTACAGAACAGGAGGGGATTTTGAGGGCGCAGGCATACCGGGATGCGCAGGGGGCATTTACTGCTGATGCAGCGAGAAGACTTAAAGAACAGCAGCTTGCAGATACGTCTGCACAGCAGGCGGCAAAGTTTGGGTTGGCTGGTGCGGAAATGGCTGATCGTGCAGCCCAGATGGAATCGCGTATGGGGATTGCTGGAGAAGAGCTTGGCCTGAAGGCAGGTTCGCAGCTTTCTGCACTTGCCGGACAGGAACAGGCGACTGCATTAAGGTCGGCAGATGTCCTGCGCCAGATTGGCGAACAACGGCAGGCCGAAGAGCAGCAGTTGATGGATATCGGATTGTCCGACTTTCTCTCCCAGAGAGATTTCCCGCGCCAGCAACTGGGTTATTTGAGTGGCATCCTTCACGGTGTCCCAGTCGATCCTCAGTCAGAAACATCGGTGTACCAGCGACCACCGAGCGTTGGCCAGCAGTTGCTTGGCTATGGCTTAGGCGGACTTGGCTTGGCTAAAAGTGTATTTTCGTAAGATATAGGGGATAGATAATGTCCATTGGCCCGTCAATAATTGAGCAGGAAGATGCGCTGAAGAACCTCCCAACTCAGGCTCTTCAAAACATGATGCGTCAACCTTCCCCCCATGCGCCACCTTTCCTTGTGGCGGCGGAACTCAAGCGCCGTGAAGACATGGCAAAAGAATTTGCTGGAAAGCAAGCTGCCGCACAATCTGCGCAACAGGCAGGAACTGTGGCAGATCGCCTCTCAGGAATGCAGCAACAAATTCCCATGTCACAGGCTGCTGCTGTGGCTGCACCTCCCCAGCAGATGCCAATGCCAGAGGAGTCAAGACTTTCTATGGCTATGTCTGGGGCTACTGGACAGCCTCCTCCTGAGTTGCCAATTGTAAATGCGGAGGATGGGTCTGTCGGTGAGTTAGTTAAAGCGCTTAAACGTGGGGGTGTAAGGACATCCTCTCAAATGCCCCACCATAAACAGTTCGGTTCGACTGATCGCCCACAGCCTATATCTCCAGTGGGTCTTGCAGCGATTATTTCTGCTATGCAGAGAGCAAGTGGTGACCCGAAACGTGCATACGGTGGCCTTCAACTACCTCTGGATATGTCTTTGCCGAAAGGAAAGGGCATGAGATCAGCAGCCAGACCCGTTGCGTTAGCGGCAGATGGGACGGGCAGTGGCACGGCAGATGATATTATTCAGCGTGTGACTGATGCAGAGAGCAAGTGGATTGCAGGTATAGATAGTGATATTGAGTTAGCACCTCAACATCAGAAAATGCTTACCGAAGGCCTTGGAGTTTTTCGTCGAGCCGAAGAGGCAGCAGCACAACCTCAAACTGTGGAAGCGCCAACAGCTTTGGAATTGGATACGGGACAAGCGGACATCAGAACATCGTTACAAAATGAATTAGGCAGGCGTATAGCTGCTCGACGTTTTCATCGGGGTTTAGAATATGCTAATAAACCTGTTAGATACGCGACAATGAGTCCAGCAGAAAAGAGCAAAGTGGAAGCGGTGGAAAAAGAAAAAGACAAAGAGAGGCTCCGTGTTATTCAGGAATTGAAATTTGGAGAAGCGACAAAACCAATTGGAGGTATGGGCTGGATACCCGGTTCTGAAGGAAAAAGTGTTGGCCACTGGGGAGATAAAAGTGTTGACCTTATAGATAGGCTTAGGTGGACTTCTGGTATACCCCAAGAGCAATATGAAGATGAGTTTAATTATCCTGATGTTACCCCCGCAGTACTGGCTGCAAAACCTGAAGAGAAGGTTATCCCCAAAGTCACGGCTAAACCAGATCAGGTAGTCACTGAAGGGAAGGTTATCCCCAAAGTCACGGCTGTCAAACCAGAGCAGGTAGTCACGGCTGTCAAACCAGAGCAGGTAGCCACCATCCTCCCGGACGTTAGTACATTCCCTGCTAAATTTCCATCGTATCAAACCCCTCCTACAGAGGAGGAAAAGCGTGTTAGAAAAACCACCGCAGCACTTAGAGGCAGGCTGACGGCAGTGGAAGCCAGAAAGGCTGAAAATATAACAGGTCAGGCTGAAGAGTTTTTCAAGACCCTCAATGAGGCCAATAAGAAGATTTACTCCGACTTGAAAACTGGGCTGAAGAAATTTGAACAAGCAGACGCCAAGGATTTTGAGAAATTTGAGTCGCGGGTCAAGGCGCTGGATGATTTCTATGAGACAGGCAAGCTGCCGGAAAGAATGCGCAAAGACCGCATAACCAATCTTATGCTGGAGATGTCCAAGGGTCTCCTTGGAAGCCAAGATTTATATAGCGGATTTAAGGCTGGGCTTGAGGGCTTTCAGGCTGTCGATAAGGCGTCAAGAGATGAATATGCAAAAGGGTTGGCCGCTAGGCTAACGGCAAGCAAGGGCATCATGGATAGCAAGATGGCTATGCGCAATTCACGGCGGCAAGAGTCTATTGCCATGACTAAATTTGCGGTGGCAGAGAATCGCGGCAATGCGAGTTTGGCTATGGACCAATTGAAGATTGCCCAGCAGGCGAAGCAGAATGCAAGGACGCATGAGATAAATTTAATACGGGGAGAGGCCGTTCTTCTACAAGCAGATATTGCAATGGTAAATGCAACGAAGGGTTCTGAAAAGGAAAGGCTGCTCAAATCGTTGCCGAAGGATATGTATGCAGCCGCTCTAGCCAAGGCTAATGATGGGGATCGCACAGAGCTTGATAAATATTATCGCATGGATTCTAATGGTAAAGTTCATGCAAATATGCCAGCCTTTATAGCCCTTGTTAAGGATATGACCCAAACGCGCTCTACCTATCAAGATGAGACGATGCGAAGTCAATTTGATAGTCAGAAGGTGGCATTTAACACTCGTCTTGATAGGAAGCTCGCCCCTCTGTTTGAGGGCAGAGCAACTGATAATCAAGATTTGTGGAAAGCCATAGCCGCCAGCGCCAAGATACCGCTGCCTAAAGATAAAAAGTCAGGTCGTTCATTACCGATAGGGCCGGAATGGTTTAGGACTAATAATGCTGCGTTGAGAAAAGCTGCGCGGCTATATGTGGGGAGGAATATGGCACGACAGGATGATCCTACAGGTAGAATGAGGGGGTGGTTAGAAGAGCGTGGATATTTTGGGCAACAAGGTGGCGCGGCCCAAGGGGAAAAGCGTGATCCGGCTGTTGTGCGGTCGGGCATTACCGGTAACTAATCGGGCGCGGTCAGTTCCATGAACATAAATGAGTTCAGGCAAAAATACCCAGAATACGCTGATCTGACAGATGCTCAGTTAGCGGAGGGGCTGTATAATAATCACTATTCTGATTTAGATCGGGGCGCTTTCTATAGAGAATTTGGAGTTCCTATTCCCGGCGCTGATGGTTCCTTAACGGCAGCCCAACCATCCCCACCACCCCAGTTAGTCGAGACTGGTGAATCACAGATAGAAAAACCCAGAGAAGATGAAGGCTTCTTTGACAGTCTTTACGATTCTGCCGGAGACTTCTTCTCCGGCTTGGGGTCTTCCTTTGTCTCAATGCCAGTGTCAGCGGTTAAGGGAACTGGGGCAGTTCTTGGCGCTGACTTGAAAGGCGAATTTATAGAGGGGCTTTCGGAGACAGAACGGGACATACAAAATTTCTTCGGCGGACCAGCAGATACAATGTCCTATAAGTTTGGCTCTGCCATTGGCAGCTTGGGTGCATTTGTTGCGACTTCTTTGGCCGGACTCGTTCTCGCACCCGCTACTGCTGTCGGAAGCGTAGCGGCATCAGCAGCACTTGGCGCTCGACTTGCTCCGCTTGCTGCCAAGTATGGGCTACCAGCCTTAATGGGTGGAGGTGTTGGCGCTGCTGAACAGGCGGATCGCATGAGAGCCTTGGGTGATAAGCTAGGCGATGTCGAGCAGATTGACAGAAGGCTGGCCCTTCTCAGTGGTTATGGTGTAGGCACAACGGAAATCGCGTCTTTGCGTTGGCCAGTAGGTCTTCTGCTCAGTAAGATTCAAAAAAAGACCCCGGAATGGCTGGTTAATAAATGGGTTCAGGTTATCGCAGGTTCTGGTGCAGAGGGCTTGCAGGAAGCTGGTGCGCAAATCGCCCAGAATGCTATTGCCAGAGGCTTCTACGATCCTGATCTTCCCTTCACTGAATCTGCGGCAGAGAATTTTGGTTACGGGGCGGCGGCGGCTGGCGTTTTGAATACAGCGCTTGCTCTGGCACTTCCAAAGGGAGGCCCAAGAAGGCAAGACCAAGACAAAGAGACGCCAACTCCAGAACCTGAAGCATCTACTGAAGAAGTTCTTGCACTTCCCGCTCCATCAGGACCAGCACCCCTTTTGCTGGAAGATTTGAGATCAGAAAGTGATAAGACAATTGGCCCCGAAGAAGATGGAATAACTATTGCCGAGCAAATAGTTGATGATCTTGGGGATAACCTAGTCCTTTCTTTTAATAAGGGAATGATCACCACTGCCGATGATGGTACGCCTGACGTTTACGAAGTTAATCAGGATGATGCTGGCCGCCTTTCTGTGCAGACAAATAAAGGTGTGCGTGTTTCCCCGTATCTTTCCACACGGGAGCAGGCGGAAACAGTCCGTTCCGAGCTTGACTTAATGGTTCCTGAGATTATGCAGCGACAGGACATGGTGGAGACTGAAGCTCTTGCCCGTGAGTCAGTGGCTGCCGCCAAAGAAGAAGACAGGAGAACACTCTTTGAGGCAGCCAATCAAATTGTCAGACCTTCTTCAGTTGGTTTTGATGAGCTTTCCAATGATGAAGCAGTCTCGATCAATAAAAAGAGAATAGACACCAGAAAGCAGCCCTACGATGAGGGTAGCTTACTAACGGTTAGTGAGTTATCTGATCATGGCACTAGCGCCGAAAGGATAGATGAGTTATTACCCCCAGCGCCGAAAACTTTCACTGAAGACGATAAGATTAATATCCTTGCATCCCTTGAAGGCAAAGGATTCAGGACTGATGATAGCGGTTTTGACAGGTTTGCCCGTAGGAAAACTGGAACATCAGACATTGACAGAATGGGCAATGCCCAATTGGGGATGTTAGAGGCGGCTGTTAATGAGCTTCCTTCATTTGGCGACGGCGAACTTCGGCCCCTTCCGACTATTCGGGAGCCAGAATTTAATGCCCAGCAGTATGCGACTGCCATCAATACCGCAAGGCTGATGCCTTCAAGGGTGACCGCGAAAGGAAAAGGTTTAGAGGCAGGAGAAATATTTAAGTCTGATATCAACGAGAGTCTTGGTATCAGCAAAGGACTTGCAGAAAGTATCATCGAAGAGGCGTTGAGGCGAGGAGACCTTGTGCCATCAGGGAAGCGTGGTAGGAGTACTTATTTTGCAAGAGAGGCGTATAAGAGACCTCAAGAATGGACATTGACAAGACAGATAGAGGGCGTTCCCGTAGAGGGAAGTGTCCGTGGTCGCCCTGATCGGCGGAGGATCAGGGAAGAAGATATCCAGCCCACTCACTCTCGTCCTCTTGAGAGGGGTGAATTGGTAGAGAAGGTGGTAGAGAAGGTGGTAGAGAAGGAGGCGAGGGATGAAGGTGTTAGACAAGGCACCTTAACCTATGCCAATGGCGACAAATACGTCGGTGAAATTCAGGATGGCAAAATCCACGGACAGGGTACCTATACCTTTGCCAGTGGCGCTAAATACGTCGGTGAATCTAAGAATGGCGATTTCAACGGACAGGGCATTTATACCTTTGCCGATGGCGAAAAATACGTCGGTGAACATAAGGATGGCAAAAGGCACGGACAGGGCATCTATACCTATGCCGATGGTCTGGTAACGGAAGGCATCTGGGAGGATGGAACATTCCAATATGCCCAGAAGGTAGCCCCCACAGCCACGGCTAAAAAAACGCCTGAACCAGAGTTTGTAGGGGAAGGCATCAAGGTACGGCGATCTAAAACTGACGGCAGCCCACAGTCACTATCTGAAGCAAGCGATGATTTCAAAAGAAGGGTTAACTTATCAGGCATCCGAGCAGATGCCCTTGCGTTGTTCCCAGAAGTGGGTGGGTATGATGGCTTGGTCAATTTTTTCAAGAAGAGACTGGGCAAAATAAGGGGGTTGGACGCCGACAGAATATCTATCGATATTGTTGACACACTGGGAGGAAGCGCAGAAGAGCGTAACATTGGGGTGTGGCAGGCAGCCAAGATGAACATTGCACTGGCGCTTGACGGTATATCTGATCCTAATCTGACGGAAAGGGAATTGCTGGATCAGCTTAATGAAGTTCTTGACCATGAAACTATACATGCCCTCATAGAGCTAGGGGTAATCAAGCCTGAAGATTTGAGAGCTTTAGCGAAGTATGTAAAGAAAGCAGGTTCGCTGCCGAATATGTCATTCTACGATGAGGTCGTTGAAGATTATAAAAATAAATATTTGGACCTGTCGAAAGAGCAGAGAGAAGATAAGTTGATTGAAGAGGCAATTGCAAATGCCTTTAGCTCTTTCTCTAGGCGGGATAACAGGGTCTACATCAACGGCAAGGAACAGAAGGTAGTCGGGAAGCCAAAGAATTTGTTTGACCGAATTGTTAATTTCTTCCGTGCGCTGAGGGGAACACTTGCGGATGCTAACGTAACTAATGCCTATCAAATATTTACTGGTCTAAGAGAAGGGCCTGAATCCAGACCTGACGTGTCACCCGATATGGAGGGCCGTCGTAGACGTGAGCAGGAAGCGGCAACGGCAACAGGGCAGACCCGTGGTGATTTACCACTAGAGCTTTACGCAGTGCGGCGACTTGGTAAGGATAGCGCCAGCGTTAGGGTTCCCCCCGATGAGGTAAAGGGAGACTCTGCCGGGGAAGCTGAAGATGCAGAATGGAAGAAGTTAAGGCCAAAACGCACTAAGGCCGGAAAGATTCTTGGCGCTCCGTCGTGGGTTAAAAATTCTGGCGATCTGGTTCGGCTTCGGAAGCGGATCGCACAGCTTGTGAATGAAGGAATAAGCGGCAGGTTCTGGTACGAGGATAGCGCAAGAACCGCCTTGGAAACCGCTGGCGGCAACCTCGCAGATGCAGAAAGATTCATTGGACTGTTGGCAATATACTCCCCGCAGTCAGGCGTATTTGCGAATACTGGATTCGCCATCAAGGCGTTTACTCAATGGCAGAACGGTGAGCCTGTTAACGTGAAGACTTCCGATCAGGACGGCAAGGCTCAAAGATGGCTTGATCGCGGTGAGGATTGGGGTGGCAGAAAGACCAACTCATTCTATCTCAATATCATGCACGACATTGTGAACAATGCCAGTGAAGCAGAGCTTGAACAGCTTAATCTGGACGATGCCTTGTTACAGGAAGTTAAAAGGGCAACCGTTGACCTGTGGGTTCTTCGCGCCTTTGGTTATGATGTTGATCAGGCAGGAACGCAGGACAGGGGGAGCGGCAAGTACAGCTTCTCCGAGAATGAGTTACGGCGTATGGCGAGCGTCCTGAACGGCAATCTGAAAGACGGCGAGCGCAGATGGTTGCCGCATCAGGTGCAGGCTGCATTGTGGTCTGCCATCAAGGGTCGGGCGGAAATTCCCTCCATCAAGGACAAGACCAACACGCAAAGCGTGAGGCGCGGGTTTGCAACCATAGGGAAAAACGGGAAGCCTAGTCCTCCTCAAACCCTTGGCCCCAAACGTGCTGGTCACATGAAGCTATGGATGCGCAATGCTCTTCAGGCAAGCCCACAAGATGCGGCGAAGTCCATAGAGTCGGCTAGAGGTTCCTTCAAGGACATGGTCGAGCGCATTGCCCAGAACGTAACTTGGGAGGCAATCCCGTCAGATAAAATTGACACCGCCATATATGGAGCCTCCGACCTTGATCGGCAGGACTTCACGGAGGAGGCGGTCGAGCTTCTTCTTGACGACAGCGGTATCGATCTTCTCGCCAAGCAGTTGGGGGTCTCACTGGGAAATCTTCGGCGTAGCGCAGGTACTTATGAGGGGAAGATGAGTCCGAATGTTATTACCGGGCTAGTCCCGATAAAGCCGAAGGACGTATTCGACAATAGACTCGCCTATGCTTATGCACGGGCCATCCAGTATATCTTCAGACAGGAAGAGGTGCCTATATTCCGCGCCGATCCGAAAATAAAATTTGATAAATCATACAAGATTGTCAGCCCGAAGACAGGGAAGGTTGTGAGGGCAGTCGGAACGTATGGAGAAGCTGTCGATATTCTGCAAGGCTATATTCAGAGAGAGGCACAAAAGGAAGCAGCGGTAGAAAGGAGGGAGGCGCGGAAGGAAGCGGAGGCAGAAAGGGCAGGGAAGTCTTATAAACGGAAGTCCTACAAACCGATCCCATATTTCATACGAGGGGATGATGCCGCCCAAGGGATACAGTTTGTCTTTGACGCACCTCTTACCAAGGGGGAGGAAAGGCAATTCTTCAGTGCGCTTAAACGTGTTTACGGTCGTAATGTTGGCTATACAAAAGTGGCTCCTGACCGTATCGTTCTGATCAACTACCGCAGCGGCGAGATGAGAGCGGTGCCGTGGGACAGGGCTGCCCGTGTTGCAGAGAATATTCCCGAATTTATGTCAGATGACAGGTTCCTGTCTCTGGCAGCCGAGTTTGATCCAAAACAAGAAGGCGCTGTTGCTGACAAACTAGGCAAAGAGGGTGTAGCGATCAAAGAAGTTGCGACATTTGGCTCTATAGGTGAATATGGACCAGTCCATGATTGGGCTGCTGATCCTGATGGAAAGGAACTGTTAGATGAGAGAAGCGAGACCCGACGACCCGATCTTCAAAGCTGGATTCGTAATCGGAGAGAAGCGGCAGATGAACTCACCGCAAGATATGACCGGGCGGAGAGAAGCAAGAGACAAGCAGCCGAGGCCAGAGCCGCTGACGAAGCCCTTCCGGGTGGCGGACTTGGACGACGAGGGGTTCAAGCAACTGTACGACGCGCTAATGTAGGCGGTGACCAGACTAACGAGGGGCGCAACTACGCCTCGTTCTTTGCTGGGATCACGACAGGGCAGGCTGGGCGTCCTGACCTTCGTCAGGATTATGACCCGGTTATTCAGCTTGGCAGGACGCAACCCGGTGTGGTTCCGTTCAACCAAGAATATTATCGGCATCTGGGTAATTTCGATCTTCACATAGCGACCAGCATACCGGGGTTTAGGGAAGTTCAGGCTGCGGTTGGCCACGCCATTGTTCGGACGCTGCCTCCGGGCGGGACTGTTCTGGATATTGGTGCTTCAGAGGGGGCCTTGGTCAAGTCGGTCGCCAATATGAGTGATGGTCGTGTAAGTGCAACAGCACTCGACCCCAACGTGGCGATGGCACAGACCTTT
>Ga0098044_1000835_pt1 | contig 16162 bp, 30 predicted proteins | sample 10_taG_FD_75053 | JGI IMG/M metagenome (GOLD analysis project Ga0098044, IMG submission 75053) | Marine viral communities from the Subarctic Pacific Ocean - 10_ETSP_OMZ_AT15264 metaG | ecosystem: Environmental > Aquatic > Marine > Oceanic | place: Pacific Ocean | collected 2015-01-16 | reverse complement strand
TAGGTTCTGTAAAAAATTCTCCACAGAATTTAGATTTGCATTCATATCCATCTTCATCTATCTTTAATGTAACTTCATTGTATTCATCATGTCCACAATGAGGACATACCATTTCTGCCATAATTTATTTTCTTATTGTATAACTTATTGAATCAGGATAAATAATTATATAATCCATATCTTCTAAGTTGTGTTTAATTGTAATTCGTGTTAATATATCTCCTACATTTTCATTTCTCTCACATATTATAGTATCATTAGTACAATCGCCATACCAATTAATACTATCTTCTGTAATTACATGTGTACTATAGCTATATTCTTGTATTAATTCTTGTGAATTAATAGATACTATTGTAGCTAGTATAAATATTCTAATTATCTCCATAATTTTAATTTGATTAATAAAAAGAAAAGGAACGTAGAGGATTCAAACCTCTACCCATAGCGTCAGTGCATCTGTTAACGCAGACCCGTTCCAAGAGGGAATTCCTAATCTATTTGTTTGATTAGTTCTATTGTTTCAAGAACTTGTTTTTGATTCTTTGGTAAAAAAAGGACACAGTCATAACCATGATCCATAAGGTGTTTTTTAAATAGTTTCCATTTTATAGGAAATACATCATTAGCAAAGCCTTTGACTTCTATTATCCATTTACCATTAGGATCCACAAAATCAGGGGTATAAGTTATATCTCTAATTTTGGTGGTTATGTCTATGTATCCTTTACTTTTGTGAGGTTCGACACATCTATTCCCAAAACGAAAACCTTCCATTAATATGAATTTTTTCTTTTCATATAATGATTTTATTCCTGCTTCTTCTAATTTTTTATAAGTGAATAATTCTAGTTTTGATCTAAATTTTATTCCTTTATATGTACTAGAAATTGCATTTCTAATTTTCTTGTTTTTTGGTTTCTTTTTGTATCTTCTCTTCACGACTTTGTACATTACTTAATATTATTTTTATTTGTTCGATTCTCCATTCTTTACCTCTTTGAACATGTTCATTTGCTATAAAGTCTGAAATATCTTTACTAGCCCATTGTTTTTCTAATTTAGCATTTAGGAATCCAAAATTACCACAAATTCTTTCTGCCATAGTTTGACCAGCAAAATCAGTATCATAAAACAAAATTATACAATTAAAATGACTTTTTAACTTTTCTATAGTATTTTCATCAGGCATTGTTGTTTCACTTTGAAACGCAATTGCTGGAATACCAATACTATATAAAGACATCACATCTTTTAAAGAAGATGTAATCACTAATGTTCCGTTTAATCCTTTTAACATATGAAGACCTTGAATCTGAGTTGAATTGGTATTGGAAAACCATTTTCTTTCTTTTTCAAAAGGCGCATATATTTTATACTTTAATCCAATTCTATAAGCATATGTTAGGCTTTTACATACAAACCTATTCTCATTTATCCAATAATGTGATATTGGTTCAACAAGAAACTTTTCTAATATATCCTTATTAATATTAAATTGTTTCCAAAATTTAGCATCTTCATTGTTCCATTTTCGTTTCTTTTTTTTAATAATTGTTACTTTCTTATGTTGTTCAATCGTTTGATTATATAATTTAGGTTTCCCTCTACTAATGGTTGTATTCAAATTATTGTATTTGGGACCTAAACCTAAACTAAAATCATTATCAATTATTTGTAAAGCTTCTTGAAAATTACAACTAAATTTATGAACTACATATGTAAAACAATTAAATGAGTGCTCTGGACATCCAAAGTCCTTATATAATAGTCCTCCATTCCAAGCTATAATTACGCTATCATTTGAAGTGTCTTCTCTAAATTCACTGCAAAAACGTTTACCTATTTCTGTAAAAGAATTACAATAATATCTAAATATATCATAAGGTGATATTTTCTTTAATATTACATCTGTATGTAAATAAGCTTCACTATCTCTACTTTCAATCATTATACCCAATCATCTGTTTCAGCTGGAGCTTCTTCAATATCCGGCTGTGTTACTGTTAACTGAGGTGTAAATTGTCCCCATTGTAAATCTCCTGGAAACTCTGCATTAAACCCTGAATACTCTCCATTAAGATGTTTAACAAAATAAGAATCTCCTGATCTTTGAGTTCTTCCAAAATAATGTGTATAAACATTTTGATATCTACCATCCTTAACACCAACTAATACTCTAACACGGTTAGCTGTAAGTGTTGTAACTAATTGTTTAAGTTCAGAAAGATCTGTTCCTGCAGCAATTTTATCCATAGTATCTAAATTAACTTTACCTCCACTTGCAACATTAGCCCAAGCTTTAATAAATCCAATTAACTTCTCTTCATTAGGATATGCGGGTCTAACTCCATCAGTTTTATACCACTCCCACTGAGATAAAGCTTCCTGATCTTCAGCATAAATAAATTGACCATAATTATTAACCCATTGAGTTTTATTACCATCTCTAGTTGTTTTAGGCCCATTTTCTAATAAAAATTCTATTTTAGTTGTAAGATCCGGATTACTTACCCAAAATACAACTTTAAAAACTGGTCTACCAGGTTGTATTTCTACATTATAATTAGGTTCTTGTTTAGCATTTATCCCCAGAGCATTTAATTCTGCTAATGTAGGATTAACTGCTTTAACTTCCATATTAGTTAAACCAGCCCATAATTTAATTGTGCCCAATACTTCTTTTGAGCTGTCATTACTTTCTATCATTTCTAATTTTTTTTAATTATTAATTTCATTTTCTTCATCATCAAAAGAAGTAACTTCTGTAAATTCTACTTCTACTGCATCTTCTATAGGAATTTCAGTTTGATTAGGATTTTCTTCCATATCATCTACAAATTCAAAAGGTAATTTTCTAACTTTTTTAGCTTTTTTACCTTTTAATCTAGGATCTTGAAACATTAATGTTACCATCCATTTTTCTAATCCATATTTTTCTTGAATTCCAGGTCTATCTATACCATTCTCTAGATCCTCTACGATCATAGATGTGGTAATTTTTGCTGGTGTCTCTTGTTTTACAACTTCACCATTAGTTGGTTCTTGTCCTTCAATCATTTTTTTTAAAATTTAGTTAATCAATAAATATTTCTGACCATTTCATAGGCATGGTCTTACCTATTAAATGCGGGCATCTAGTCCCACCTGTTACATCTTGCAAGGAATCAAATGAAATTATAGTCGTACCTTCTTCACGGCTAATATAACCAATTGCATCGGATCCTGCACAAGTAATTTGTTTAAGTTTTCCAGTTAGGTCAAGATCTTTTACAACCACTTCCGTTCCTTTCTTATCAACTACTTTATCCTTTAAGTGTCCAACTAAAATCACATGATCTGCTAGTTTGTTCAATTTATCTATCCATTTTTTAAAGGCTATCCTTAAATATAGGTAGCCACCGCCATTTGGCAATGATAGTATTGACATTCCAGGATACTTCTGATTAAAGTTTTTACCCATAGGAGTCTTCATATAAAGTTCTTTAGCTTCTACTTCACACCACTCTTCTAATTTAGAAATAGTATCAATTGCTACATATTTATATGGTCTCTTGTTTTTCATTATTTCTTTACCAACTTCAGTTAGTTCTTCTAAGTTAGTTACTTTAACTTTTAAAGCATCAACCATATCTGAACCATCTTCTAAATCAATAATTAAACAATTTTCTAATTCAGATAATACAGTAGTCTTTCCAATTTTAGGTGGACCATATATTATCATGTTTTTAGGCGATTTACGGGATGCCTTAATCCTTTTCTTCGGTAACTGTATAGTCTCTTTCATTTAAATTATATTTTTTTATAAGTTCTTTTTTTCTTGTTTGTAATTGTCTTTTAGAAACAGCAGAAATATGAAACATTTCATTATCACTCATTCTAAAAGGATCAGGTTTTTTTAATTTACTTATTGTTCTTGTTAAATTTTTAACTATTTCAATTGCTCTTGTTTTTTTACTCATGATTTCTTTCTTTCTTTTATTGTAAATGTTGATAATTCTGCTTGATATGGTATCATACCTAACATTCCGTCTCTATTTTTTTCCACATGACATGCTAATAATTGTATAGGATCTTCGTCACAATAAGTACCTGTAATTCCATATAGATCATGTGGTCTATTAAGTATCATAACTACATGAGCATCTTGTCCAATACTATCACCCCCAAATAAATCTGTCAGTAATGGTTGGTATTGGTTTTTTGCACGATGCTCTTGTTCTATATTTCTATTTAACTGAGATAATAAAATGTTTATAGTTCCCATTTTAGATTGCATATGCATGCATCCTTTAGATACTATATTTAATCTTTGTAACTCTGTTTCTGCTTTACCAGATATTAATCTAGAATGATCAAATACATTAATAATAGTTTTATCTGGATACGCTATAAATATACGCTCATTAGAGTTTATTATAGACTCCATACTTTTAGGATGATTATTAAAATATATCTCATACTTATTATATCTAACAGCATTAGCTGCATATTTATCAAAATCATCTTGTGATAAAGGTTTATCTAATGAATATAATTCTCCTAATTTCTTTTGCATATCTTTAGCAGCACTTCTCATTATTTGCTGATATCCAGGCATTTCAAATGTCCAATATAATACAATAATAGGGCGTTTAGTATTAACATCTAATATATCAAATACTAATTGATTACTAAATGCTGATTTACCTACACCAGGCCTTCCTGCAATAACATATAATTTACCAGGTTGTAATCCACCTAATAAATTATGATTTAATCTGGGCCATTTTGTAGGTATAACATCTCTATTACCTAACATAGCATTTCTAACAACTGTTAATGATTGTTTTACTGCTTTACCAATTTTTTGAAATCCTTTAAAGGGATCTTGTAATTCTTCCATCATTCTCTTCTTCTAAGTTAATATCCACATACTTCTCCCAAGTATGATTGTTAAGCCAAGTTTCTAGGTTCTGCATATAACCTAGACTATCCTTGTCTGTTTCTAACTGTACTTTTAATAATCTAATAATTTCTTTATGTACAGCTACTTTCTCGCCAGTGATCTTACGATATCTGTCTTTAGCTTTCATGTTAGTATAAGCGGCTGGGTCTTTAGCATGCAGCACCCGCTTACTTCTGTTAGGTGAATATACAATAGCTGGATAAACATCAAGTAATTCTTTAAACAAATCATTATAATCTGAAGCAAATAAATCTAACCATTTAGAACTTAATTCCCAACCTTCTTCTAACCAACCTTCTTTCATTAAATAACCCCAAGGAATATGTTCATTAAATTTTTCACTTATATCAATTCCTTTATGTTTACAATGTAAAGCTATATACTCATTAGGCCTTAAATCTAACTCTTCTAAGAGTTCTAAATCTATTTCTATTTTCATGATTCCTCAAATTTTACGTTATTTAAATTCTTAACTGCATTCTTTAACCATTTTTCTTCTTGGCTATTTTTAATATATAATATTATAATTTCACCTATTTTATCTTCTTGAAATCTAATAAGTCTACCAATTCTTTGTATCATGGGCAATGCTTTACTAGTTAATCCACATACAATACCCATATTGGCATCAGGTACATCAAATCCTTGATTCAAAGCTTTAGTTGAACATAATACATTTATCATACCATTTTTAAAATTTTCTAAAGCTGTTTCTTTTTGCTTCTTAGTTTTTTTAGAATGATATGCTTGAGCCAATGGTATTACTGAATCTGTTAACATATCAGTAAATTCATTAGCACCTCCAAATGCAAGTATTCTTTTATCTGAATTATTTAATACTATATCTTTAAATACTTCTATCTTATTTTCTGCAAAGTCTATAATTTTTTTTCGTTCTCTTATAGCTCTGTAGAATTGTGTAGCAGCTTTTTTTTCTTGAGGTGTTGCAGATATATTACCCATTATATATTTAGCATTTTCCCAAGCATCAAACTGCCCTAATTGACCTTTCCAATAAACAAATCTATTATTTATTTTTTTGTACTCAGTACGTTCAATATATGTTAATTCTAATCCTTTACATATAATGTTATAAGGAGCTACCAATCCTAATTCTACACATTCATCTAATGTAATTTCAAAAATTGGTGGCGCTATTTCTGCTAAAAATTCACAATATTCATATTCCTCTGGTAATGTAGCAGTCATACATAATAATCTATCATATTCATTATTATCAAAGAATTTACGATATTTAGGGGATAATCCTAAATGTATTTCATCACATACTACTACATCATAATGTTTATCTACCATTTTATATGCACTTTGATAACACATGAAATCCACTGTATCTAATACATTTTCATATCCCCATTTAATAAATTCTTGTTCAAATTGATCTTTTAATTGTACAGTTGGTACAAGAACTAAACCAGTAATATGTACTATTCTTTCTCCATAATCATTATATTCAGTTAGCCTTTTTATAGTTTCACCTATAGCTATAACTCCACATCTAGATTTACCAAAACCGGTACCCGCTATTATACTACCTTTAAACCCATTTATAGCCCAATTGTTTAAGGCTTTTCTTTGTTGTTGATCTCTTAAATCATTTACATCCATTTTAAAAAGTTTTAACTGATTCATAACATAAATTTTAATATTTCCATTAATTTTAATTTTACCCAATCCCACGCTTCATAAGAATCATCAAAAGAATTAAATTTAATTTGTTTCCATTTTTTAGAACGTTTATTTAATTTATAGATTTTAGCTATAAATTTATCATGTTCAATATCTACACATATCCAATATCCATAATTTAATAATTTGTCTATATCTTCTTTATTCATGATCTTTTAAAAATACTGCAAATGCTTTGCCTGTAGTTCCCAATGGTCGTTTCTCTTTAACTTTTGGCGCTTTTAATTTTTCTTTACTCCAATACTTTGGATTCTTACTATTTAGTTTTCTTTTCTTCATATTTTTCTATCATTTTTGCTATTCTTTCTTTTAAAATAAAAATTTCAGTTGTAGCAAGTTTATATTCTATTTGTAATTTTTCTAATTTGTGAACTTTCTCTGTCATTATATCTAAATCTATTTCTAATAAATCACTTTCAAATTTTAGTCTGCGATATGTATGTAATGACCCTAAAACCAATCCTATAAATAACGTAATTGCTATTAATAAGATTGGCTGCCAAATTGTTGTGTATTCCATATTATTTATTTTTTATTGAATTCTTTGTCTAATATTTTTAGCAATGCTTTATCTCCATATATTGTTTTAGCATTTTTATATTTGACATACTCTTCTGGTTTAAATATCATTTTAACTTTAATTAATTTACCATTTTTATCTCTAGTTATTGTCCACCGTCTTCCACGGATTGTTTTATTTCTTCTTAGTGTATTTCTTAAACTCATAATTTTATTTTTTTTTGTTTTCTTTAAAATATTTATCTAGTCTACCACTAACATTACTTTCTTGTATTTTAAATACTTGTGCTATTTCTTTTAAAGTATATCCAAGAGTATCAAAATAAAATTGAACAACAGGATCATTAGTAACTATCTTTACAGAAGCATCTTTAACTTTTTTAAAATTTTTTTCTTTTTTTACTTCTTCTATTTCTCCACTATATTTAAAATAATTTTCAAATTTAATATGAGCTGCATTCCATCTAATTTGGAATTCTTGTTCTTGTTTACATTCTAAAACAAACGCTTCAATTAGTTCTTTATCCATAATTTTTAATTTATTTAGTCCAACAATTATTTACTGTTACTTCAGCCTTTAGTAGGCCATTAGTTACTATCTCTTCAGATGCCATTTCCATTAACATTTTCATATCTTGTTTCCAAGTCTCTACATATTCATTTTTACATATAGTATCTATTTGATCATGTACAGTCATTACTAACTTTACAGGCGCATCTACTTCAACAATCCATGATCTCATATGAATTAACGCTTTCTTAGTCATATCTGCACTAGCACCTTGAATAGGCGTATTCTTTGAGGCCCTTTCAATACTACCAAGTTCTAACTTAGATGCTTTACTGTCCCATATTTTAGGATACCAATTAGTAAACCAACGGCGTCTTCTATAGGGAGGAAATGTTTTAATATATCCATAACGTTTACCATAATCTCCTAATTTTTCCAGAAATCCTTTAATAGCAGGAAAAGCCTTAAAGTATTTACTAATAAGTATCTTAGCAGAAGCAATATCAATATTAAGGGTATTAGCAAGCTTATTAGGGCCCATACCATAAGCGAGTCCAAAATTAATCGTTTTAACATTAGTTCTAAGTTTTTTATGTGAAGGACAATTGCACTTTTCCTTTTTCTTAAGGTAAGCACAATTATCTTCTCCACTATTCATCCATTCTTTACCATAAACTAACTCTGCACAGGTAGAATGTAAATCTTGACCTTCTTCTAAAGCCTCCAGCCACACTGGATCCTTAGATCCAAAGGCGATTACATTTAATTCCTGAGATGAATAGTCTGCACTGACATAACTCCATCCTTCTGGTGCAACAAAACAATTTCTGTATTTGTTATCAGCTGGAATTTGCTGCATATTAGGCTTACTGCTACTAACACGCCCTGTATCAAGTATTTGGTGAAAGTTTGTATGAATTTTGTTATCATTTGATAAATTTTTAAGAAATGTATCTCCATATGATGTACATAATTTCATAGCTTCTTTATATTCAATATAAGTATTTATGATTTCATGATTATATCTATATTTATACATATTCTTACCATTTACATCATCTAAATCAGGTACAAGAATTTTGAATACTTCTAATACTTGTTTAGGTGATGTCCATTTTACATTTATCTTTCTTAATTTATCTACTGGTGTAAATAGATCTGATTGAACATACTCTTTTACAAATTTAAATAATTTAGTATTTTCTGAAACCATTTCATCTAAATTACGAGCTAATGTATCTGCTTTCACTGTAGATTCAGACTCTAATGCTTTCCATTTATCTACATCTAAATCTAATCCATTGTATTCAATATCAGCAAGTGCTAATGCTGCCTCATTCTCAAGATTAGCAACCGGTCCTAATTGTAGTTGAGTTAATTTATGTCTTTGTTCCCATTTTATTGCACATAAATATGATACATCTTTAGCTCCATAAACTATTTGAGACTCTGTAAACGGCGCACCATTTAAACCAATAAATTTATTTCTTACTTCTTTATTTAATTCTTTATTACAATATCTTTTAACCAGATCTTTTAATCCAAATCCTATTCTTTTACCACAATTTAAGACTACTTCAACAAGAAACGTGTCCCACACCCCTTGACAAGTAATGTTTGACCATTTCTTGATGAATTTGTAGTCAAATTTTGCGTTATGAAAAATCTTTTGAATGTTAGCATCTTCTAGAACTGACCTTAATGGTTCTATGCTAACATGTCTAGTGTCTATCACAAACTGATTGTCTCCATCACCTATTTGAAACATAATCATTTTATTATAAGTAAAATCTAAACCTTCAGTTTCTGTATCTACACCTAAATAATGTTTGCCACTACAATGTTTTACAACATCTTCCATAGTAGCCTGTTGGCAACATGGATATATTGCTTCAGGTCCTACAAAATATATCATAATATTATTTTTTAAGTATTTTTTTAATTAATTTAATAATTCCAAATGGAATATAAAATGAAAGTATAATAATTGTTATTATATCCATGAATTCTAAATTCATTTTAATAATAAAGTAAATAAAACCAGGAGGATTTCTCCCCCTGGTAGTATTAGCGTTAAATAGTCGTAGTCTATGTAAACCATTTAATGTTAATGAGTTAGGTATTAAGTATAAAAGATCTTATTACAATCTGGTACAAATATAAACAATATTTTAATATAATATACCATTATTTATAATTATTTTTACTTTTTATCTAATATAGCTTTTAAATCATCAAATGTACCTGTTTTTGGTATAGTTACATTATTTGGAGGCGTCCAACTGAAATCTTCAAATTCAACTTCATCAGAATTAGCCTTAAATGTACCACCTTCTCGATATTCTTGATCAGGCGCTAACCATATATGCTGAGGTGTTCCAGTGACTATAAATGTATTAGCAAATATATATTGTCCCTCATGATATATCTTTTGATCAGTTGATGGATTCTTCTTAGCTTCTTTACTAGCATTATCAGCTTGATATTCATCTTTTGGATAAACAGACTCTTTAACCTGTACTCTTAATCTTTTACCTTTATTAAATGAACTAATAAATGTAGGATTAAGTATATTTAATTCTAATTCTTCTTTATCTCTTGTATTTACAAACCATTTATCTCTTTCAGATATTTTAATGCCAAAAAATGCTTCTAATTCTGCATAACCTATTGGTAAAAATGCATGTCTAGGCTTTGGATCATAATATCTAGTTAACGATTGGAATAATAACTTCAAATCTCCGGACTGTTCTGGATCAGGTCTAACTATTTCTAATAGTCTTATCTGAACCAGGCCAGCCTTTGATTGAGTTTTAATAATAGATAATAGTAAACTATTACCTTCTTCTAGTGTCTCTTTATTCCCAGAGTCACGAGAGTTCAAGTTGTTTTTCTTCATTTGTAATTGTTTTAGTGATTGAATAGTACTCTTTTATGAGTTTCTCTTCAAGCATATCAATTGTCATTTGAATAAAAGACTTCCTTGTTCCTAAAGCTGTCGAAGCTTCTGATTTACACACATTTAATAATCTGTTTAAATCTTTTTGAGAACGTAATTTGTTGGTGTCAACACAGACACCTTTAATTCTAATTTTCATTTCTCTTAGATTTGGTTAATACTCTAGTTAATGTGCGTAATACTTGTGTTTTAATCTTTGTACTTTTTTCTTAATCTATTGATTATATCCCAAAGTTTAACATTTAATCCAACATTTAATATTAAATCTTTAGCTTCAATTATAACATGAATTAAATGTTCTAATTCTTCTTGTCTATTTTCAAGTACTTTGATTCTTTTTAATAAATTGATGGGATTATCTTCATCATGTTTTGATCTTGTCATAATTTAATAATTTAATAGTTAATTAAAAAAGCAGTTTGTCTTCATGCTTAGGAATACGACGTTTGGATTTCACTCCATCTCATAGTGTTACCACTACATACGTCCTGTCATCTTATCTTTAACAAACAATAATATTCCCAAGCCCAGGGAAATCGTGCACAATTGTTCTTAGCTCAGTTGTATTATCTAAATATATTTAATGTGCTTCTCAGCAATGCTAATCTACGGATTAAGAGATTTACTAAGATAACAGATGCTCTATTACATTTGCTTCGCTCCTGTAATTATAACTGCTCTTTTCTTTCTCAACCAGATTAAAGGTCCTCTTAAAGTGTCCCTTGTGTATTATAGAATAGAATTGAGAAGGGATCTCAACCTCACAGGTTACGACTGTGTTCCAAAACAAGTATTATGAAATGTTTTACTCGCTTCTATTCTTATATTATAAGAGTAATAGACAGGCTCACAAATGTACTGCTTGCATACCATACAAATGTAATTTAATGGTCATGACATCATAATACTTGTCTCAACCTGTCCGTTACTAATCCTAATAAGATTAGTACTACTCTATTCTTAAGATACCATTACAGTATCCATAGATTATATATTTACCATATTTATTTGGTTTAACTTTAATAAATTCATCACAATTTTTTCCAATATTTTGGCTAATAACCTTAATACCATCAGAAAATACTGCAGTAACTATAGCCACATGACCATAACCGCCAGTTCCAGCACCCCAAATAAGTATATCATTTACTTTAGGTTTAGTATCTCCATTATGATATTGAATCAGATTTCTTTCTGTATTCATTTCACCACTTGGAATATTTAATCTAAAGTAATCAGATGCGTTCCCCCATCTGTTAGGCATTTTATGATTTAAATAATCATGATAATACCGTCTGACATATTCTACACATTGCCATTTTAATCCATATGAATATGAACCATCTGAAGACCAGTGACGGTCTCCACATGATGCATATCCATCGTTATAATATACAGGAACATTATTAAATGATCCTATCTCCTCCCCACATTGTGTTTTTATGGGACCAGAACTAAAAGAAAATAATGCAAATAAACACATTATTATAATACTAATACCAACAATTGCTCCAATTGTATTGGTAAATCTCTCAAATCCTTTTATAGGCTTAGTTACAGGATAAGAGTCACCATAAGGTGGAATTTTATGTCCTTTACTGTTTACACAGTACCAGACCTCATCTCTTTTGTTATTCATCTCTTTTGTTTTTTAAAGGTAATGGTGATAGCACCCAACAGAATGCTATCACCGTAATTAATTTTAATACTTCTTCATACATCATTTCATGTCTCTTTTATAGAATAATATTGCAGCCGCAAGGAATACAAAAGCGTAAATTCCAAAAAAAGAAGAATGAATTGATGCTTCACCACTCCAATTTAATGATTGAATAAATAATGTACACATCATACATGTCATTATTAATGATAAAATTACAGCTATTTCTCTCATAATGAAGTTGTTAATTTATCTGCATCACTCCATTTAATTAAGATAACAATCATGATAAATGGGAATTGAATGTTTATACCATACCAATTCCATCCATGTCTTAATCTACTTGCCCATCCTAATCCAACACCACAATGTGGTATGAATTCATGTTCTGTTTTAATTGTCATTGTCTTTGTTGTCGGTTTTATCCAGTTGACTCTTCTGTTCTGTCAAGGTTAATACAAATTGCGCAACTTCTGGTTTTAATTTCCAATAGTTTTGCGGGTTTCTAAATATGCAATCTTTAACTACTTCTTCAAGTTCTACATATTTACTTTTTGCTATATCTAATTGTCTAGTTAATTCTATAAAACTAGCTTGATAATTAAACATTTCATCAAGTCCATTCTTAGTTGAATCCGTTAGTGGATCATTCTTTTCTTTTGCCATAAATCAAGGTTTTAAAAGGTTAATACTGCATTTGTGTTCTAAATTTCTTCTTACCATCACATCCTTTGTAATAGTTACTGCTAGCACATGATGTTAATGCTAAAGTACATATTATAAGAGTAACAGCAAGGATGATAAAATATGCATTACATATCTCACATCTTGGTTTACATGTTTTCATCTCTGTCAAGGTTTAATTTATAAATAGGTTAAAGAACAGTTTTAATACTTGTTCAGGTATATGTATCTTATGCTAATATTACTTTAGCAATATCTTCAATTGTATGTTCAAATCCAAATCTTCTGTTTGCAGCATAGAAATCTAAATCACATGTATCTTCTATAGATTTGTCATACTTCATACAATATGAACGATAAGGTCCAGAGTTTATAGTAATTGTTGATACCATTTCTTTATTGTTCTCAGTATTTAATTCAATTGCTGCTTCAACTCTTTGTTTAAATATGTCTTCATAATCTCTTTCAATTATGATTTGAGGTGTGTCTACTACTGTTGCCATGTTGTCAAGGTTTAATTAATAATTAGTTTGATTGTATTTTAAATAAAAAGAGTGATATGTGCCCATATCCAGACGAGGTTGCGATCCCCTTGCTATTTTATCTGCTTTACTCTTTTATGTTATATCTATTTAATACTCCTGAAATACATTATTAGATTATGGTGTTAAAAAATGGTGTATGATTGTTGGTCCACACACACACAAACATAATTAGTTTGAATGAGAATAAAAACAGAGAACACCTCTATTTGAGTTAAATTATAGAGAAAGCTCCCTATATAAATGTTCCCTGTTCCAGAATTAGTTTGAATAAGAATAAAAAAAAGGGAGATTACTCTCCCTTTCTTTAATTTTAGACAAACTCAATCCTATTTCTGTATTGTCCACCAATATTCTTTACTGATACAGTAATATTTGTACCTTTTACTAATCTACTATCAGTATGGGAAACTGCCGTAGTATCTACAATTCTACCACATTTAAATTCAGCCAATGTTAGAACTTTGTCCTCGCCATTCTTTTCATAACAAATATTTTCATAATTGCCCGTAAGTTTAGCTTTGGCATCTTCTGTGTCCAATGGTAATTTAGTACCACCACCAAACGCTGAACTTCTGCCTTCTTTGATGTAGTTAGTCATTTCACTTCTTACATCTTCAATAGATTTTGGATTTTGTAACATAATTCAATAAGGTATTTTGTCCGTATTTTTACGAAAAGTGCAAAAATTTAAGACAAATGAAGGGGGAGGAGTCCCCAATCACTATTTCCGCTAGGGGTTAATATTGGGGACCTTCACGCTCTCAAAGACTCCCAAAAAATTTTTTTTATATTTTTTATATATTTTTATATCTGGATATTTTTTTATATCTTTGCGCCCTTAACCCTTAAAATTTTATTTATGGAAAATGTATTTAATTATGTAACAACTTTTTTTAAAAGTATGAGTAATCTATTTTTAGTATTCTTATCATTTGGAATACTAGGTGAAATTATTTTTGGAAATGTATTTGGCATTAGTGTTATTACTAATGTTATGGATGTTATTAATCTGTTAGGCGATAATGGCTTTGTAGGATTAGTAGCATTGTTAATTTTATTTAAATTTGTAGATCAGAAATAAAAAATAAACACTTAAATAATAGAAATATTTTAGAAAGAATGCGTTTTTAAAATATTTTTATTATTTTTGCACCGCAACAACTTCAGCCCCTGGTAACCAAAAAAGGGCAAAGACATCGGATTGGTAGACTTAAATAAAGTTAAGATTTTCTCCGGTAGTTGTAAAAAGAGTGAGTGTATAAACTCTAGTTGGGATAGAATACACATAAGTATGTGTGGTGAATTAACACCGATCTTATTATCCCTGGGTCCATTAGGAGCACTGCTAGAAGGAAATCCAAGCTTGAAATAAAAACCCAAAGGGGGATAACTATATTCTTTTTTGAAATATTAATTTGGTATTATTATAATACCGCCTAAAAATAAAATTATGGCAAATTATTTAAATCTAACAGCGAAGTCTAGGGAAACACATAGTGGAAACAATAGACTAGCTAAATTCTCAGGTATCATAAAAGATACACGTACAATAACTACGGAACCTACTACTTTATTAGATTATGAAAGTGGTAAGTATATATTTTTAGCTATAACAGGAAGTGATAACGTTCCTATAACTTTACCAGAACCTCGCGCAGGTTTAAACTTTACATTTATTGTTGCAGCTAGTCCAGCTTCAGGTGAGCCTATTATAAGAACAGCTACATCGAACACGCTTAATGCAATGGGAGCAGCTGATAGTGCTGCTGATGGTCCAACTAGTTTACTTTGTAATGCTGTTACAATAGAAACCGCTAGTATTGGTGGTGAAAGGATAGAATTTATATCTGATGATACATATTGGTATTGTTATGCGAGTCAACAAGCTGTTGGTTCTATAACTTTTTCTTAATAATTAGTAATAAAAAATCTTAAAAGTTTTGTTGTATAACAAAAAAGTTTATATCTTTGTCAAAAATTTTAAAATATATAAACTATGGCAAAGAAAAACTTTAAGAACTTTAGACCCAACGGGCTATGGTTACTATTACCAGACCCAACAGCAAAAAAAACAGAATCAGGAATTTATTTAGATGAGGATACTGCTCGTAAGAGTGCTACTAATGTATTAGAAGTATTAGAAGTAGGCCCTAATTGTAAATTTGTGGAGAAAGGAGATACAGTATTTATTGATCCTAGACCAGGATCAGATGCTGTTGTAAGTGAGATTTGTGGTAAATCTTGTATACTAATAATGGAACATCAAGTATTAGGAGTATTATCTTAATGGACTTGAATGGTACAGTGACTATTAGTTTAAAGGATTATCGTAAACTTACAGAAGAATATCCTAAAACGGAGAGGACTCGTAAAAACTTATATGAGGCTTCAAAAGAAATAGAAGTATTTCTATCATTTCTATGTACTCGTGAACCTATAGAAGATTATGTCTTAGCATTTAATAAACAGTCTAGGCATTCTCAAATAGTCATTGTAGATGAAAAAGCTAAAATCAAATTTAATGAAAAAAATAACAATAAAAGCTGATACAACGTTAAAATATCTTCAATTATGGAATGGGATATTTAATTTAACAGATATGGAATTAGAAGTTCTAGCTGTATTA
>Ga0098044_1000834_pt1 | contig 16172 bp, 27 predicted proteins | sample 10_taG_FD_75053 | JGI IMG/M metagenome (GOLD analysis project Ga0098044, IMG submission 75053) | Marine viral communities from the Subarctic Pacific Ocean - 10_ETSP_OMZ_AT15264 metaG | ecosystem: Environmental > Aquatic > Marine > Oceanic | place: Pacific Ocean | collected 2015-01-16 | reverse complement strand
CCTGTGTATGATAGACCTATGGTGTATTATCCGTTACAGACATTGGTAAACGCGGGAATCAAAGATGTTATGGTAGTAACTGGAGGTCCTCATGCGGGGGACTTCATTCGCGTCTTAAAAAATGGCGAAGACCTTGGACTGGAGAAATTAAGTTATGGATATCAAGAAGGAGAGGGGGGAATCGCTGATGCTCTCAGCATGGCAGAGTCTTTCGTCGGTGGTGACAGTTGCGTGGTTATTCTTGGCGATAACATTATCGCTGACGATATATCTCAGCCTATTGCTAATTTTAGCGATATGGGAGGTTGTCACATCTTTACTAAAGAAGTTAAAGATCCTGAAAGATTCGGAGTGGTAAAGTATGAGCCCGTGGGAGGAGGGGTAGAAGACATTATAGAGAAGCCCCTCAACCCCCCATCACATGATGCGGTGATAGGGTTGTACTTGTACGATAATTCCGTCTTCAATAAAATTCGCAGTCTCACCACCTCCGAACGGGGGGAATTAGAGGTTACTGACCTAAATAGAATGTATTTAAAGGAAGATAAGTTAACATGTCATCGGGTTCACGGAACATGGATTGACTGCGGGACATTTAATTCTTTAGCTCAAGCAACACAAAAATTTTACAATGATAAAAATTAAACCCTTAACAATTGTCGTTACGGGAGGACTCGGTTTTATCGGTTCTCGCTTTATTAAGTTTGTTTACGAGAATACTCATCACAACATTATTAATATTGATAAGCGCACTTACGCAGCAGACACAGCCCGTATTCCGGAGGATATTAGGGAGGATGAGAGCAGGTATTATTACGTGAAAGTGGATATCTGTGAGGATATTACTAAGTACCAAGAGGTATATGAAGCAGACTACCTCGTTAATTTCGCAGCCGAGAGCCACGTAGACAATTCTATTGAGGATGGAGAACCTTTCATAACAACTAATGTTATGGGTGTGTACAATCTACTGAAACTATTCAAAGACGCTCCCAACCTACGTCGTTTCGTCCAAATATCCACTGATGAGGTATATGGTGATATGGCAGACCTTAGAGGAACTCAATACGCGACTGAATCATTCCCCCTCAAACCATCTTCGTACTACTCTGCATCAAAGGCGTCGGCGGATCTGCTGGTTCAATCAGCAGCGAGAACGTTTGGAATCCCATACCTCATCACCAGAACCTGTAACAATTACGGACCCGGACAAGACCCCGAAAAATTTCTCCCCAAAATTGCTAAGTGCATCCAAGAGGGTGGAACTGTTCCTGTCTATGGAGATGGTGAGCAGGTGAGGGAGTGGATGTTCGTTGACGAAAATGTAGAGATTATTCATGGTTTGATGACGACTGCTCCGCAGGACAACATTTATAACATTGGGACAGGTTATACATATACTAACAATGAAGTGGTGGGTATGATTTCTAAGGCTTTAAACAAAGAGGTTAAGTATGAGTATGTGCCTGATCGTTTAGGTCATGATAGACGTTACGCTCTAGATTGTGAGAAAGTTTCCAAGAAGCTTTTATTGGGAACCTTCATCCCGCGAGCATTGGAGGATTATATTCAGAATACCTATTCCCCCCAGATGGTTCAAACGCATATTTCATGAGTTTATCAGGAAAAAAGATTCTAGTTAGTGGGGGTTATGGACGGCTCGGAAGAGAGCTCGTTCCCCGCCTCTGTCAGGAAGGGGCTTATGTAATGGCTCCCCATCACCAGGAATGGGACTGTATGTTAGAACCATGTGGTTTGGCAATGCCATCCCACCCCGACATAATCATTCATGCGGCTGCTTATACAGATGTACAGAAGGCGGAGAAGGAGAAGAGTGAGTGTAAGTATCTTAACGTTGAGGGTACCAGACGCGTTTCTAAGCTTGCTGACGCGCTTGGAGCTAAGATGGTGTATATATCCTCCGACTACGTTAACGTCCCTACAATGGGTTTCTATGCGTCTACCAAGAAGGCGGCAGAAGCATTTATAAATAAAAAGAGTGGGTTAATTATTAGAACGTCCTTTAAACCACGTAATTATTGGAGTGAAGAGACTCGGCGAGAGGTATTCCACCCCGTCTACACCAATTGTGATTGGGTCGACGTGATCGCTCAGAAGATTGTGGATGTTATTCGTGAGGGAAAAACCGGAATTGCTAATATTGGTACAAAACGAAAGACTTTAAAGGAGTTAGCTCAACAACAATACCCGGCTGTAGGGACTATTCCGGTGGAGGAAGCGGATAAAATAGTAGGGTACATTTATCCACGAGATACTTGTGTAGACCTCACTATATAATAGTAAGATGCCACAGTTTGATCCATGGACTAATGTTAGACTCGGGTTCCCCCGAAAAGACGCACCCGCATTTCAGCGCGAGTGGATGCCCCTAACCTCCTCAGGAGTACAAATAACTACCATAAATACGGACCTACAGACAGTAGTAAAAGCTACTTCATCTGTAGGAGTAAGCGGAACTATTTTTGTTTGGGGAATCTCTTTTTGTACCTCATCAAGCAATCCGCAAGCTCTAGAAATTAGAGATGATAATTCTAAGGTTATTCTTTCGATGGTGTCTACCCAGGACGGTCCCTTTTTTCTACAACTTTCTACGCCAATTCGGATCGCCGCAAATAGTGGGCTATCCTCGGTACGCGTCGTAGAGGGAGGCGCAACGCCCGGCACTTGGTGTACCATCTATTATACGTCTACACACCTTAAATACGAATAAAAATAACTATGCCTCCAGTCTCTCCCGGTCAACCATCTTCGTTTGGATCCGTATTTGCGGACTCCCCCGGTCTCCTTAGGGAGAATGGGTGGACCATACAGTTTAATATGGCTACTAGCTCCACGACTGTGAACACAATGGCAATTTGTTCCGGCTCTGCCGGTGGTGATGTTACTCAATACCAAACCCAGTTAGACTCTCTATCTAAAGGGGATTCCCTGAATATTTATGGGATACAGGTTACTTGTGGTTCCGGCGCGGATCCTTTAGTAGTTGCTCTTAAGACTGGTGCCATAGGAGATGATGCTACAAATCCTACCTTAATGGTTGCGTCTTCCAATAGGAATGGTCCATGGTTTCAACATTTTGAGTTACCTATTAAAGTGGATGGTCCGGAGACTGGTTCGACAGACGTATACATTAAAATCCTCAGAGTGGGCTCCACCACTGCAGATATCAACCAGTACAACAGAGTAACCCTAGAGGTTATACCCTACAGAAGAAGTGCCTAGATTTTCCTATACTTATTAGGTGTTCCTAACTATAATGGTGTATGCCCAGTAAAGAAGAATTTGACCAATTATTTATGGACATTGCCAAGAAAGTGTCCCAACTTTCGAAGGCTAAAAGACTTAAGGTTGGTGCAGTTTTAGCTAAGGATGATCGTATTATTTCAATAGGATACAATGGGACGCCGGTAGGCATGAATAATTGTTGTGAGGATGAGGATGGAGATACCAAGGAAAATGTTGTCCACGCAGAAGCAAATGTAATAGCTTTCTTAGCTAGAACTAGCGAGTCCACGGTAGGAGCCACGATGTACACTACAACAGCTCCATGCCCTCGTTGCGCAGCTCTGATTATTCAATGCCAGGTAAAGCGTCTAGTATTCAATCGGAGGTACCGATATGATGCTGGATTGGATATCTTGGCGGAAGGTGGAGTTGAAGTTGTTACGTTAGATCCACAAAAAAGGTAATTAAAACTAACAGGAATAGACTATAGTAACTTAGGTATAAGGGAAGCATAAGTCAAAGGACTACTAGTTTTCTACGGAGTATACCCCTAAGGAAGCATAAGTCAAAGGGATGAGGGGGTGATAGGTGTTCGACAAGCACAACCTATTATGATTCTTGTTTGGACGTGGGTTCGATTCCCACCACCTCCACCACCCTAACGGAAGCATAAGTCAAGAATGCTATAATTAATAAACAGAAACAGATACAGAAGGATTAAATAAAGGTGGTATAAGTCAAGATGCTGTGGTCGGTAAAAGGAAATGGTATAACTGCATACTTAAAAGTCGGTTTCAATATTCTTAGAAGATTCAAAATGGATTCTGAAGTTGATTCTGACGATAACTATGATTGCTTTATGTGGATTGCATCTGCTAAGACGTTGGAAGGAGCAAAAAAATTAGCGGCAAAACAAGAATTTGAAACGGAGATACGAGAATTCAAAATACAACAAGTTGAAAAAGATTTCTGAACTCTCGTATCTCCGGGTAGTATATTATAGTCTCCTCCCGTGGAATTTTAACTATAACTTCCCTAGATACTTTGGGGAATACATGAAGCGTCCTAAACTAAAGTTAAATTTATCTGAGGAAGAAGGGTTTTTTATAAAGCATCTTTTGCCCCTCGTAAACCTTATCTGCCCAAGATCAGACAGGGAGATGGCTATTAACTTATTAGGATTCCAGACCAAAGAGCAGTATATCCATGCTTTTACACAAGATAAAAGATATGGAGATATGTTAGCTGTAATTATTTTTCTTTTTATGTTAGATGATGACTGTGCTGAGAGAAAATTATTTTTTGATAAAATAACTTTCTATGATAAGTTTTTAGAGAATAGGTTGAGACATCTATGTGGTTTTGATGAAGAAGGTTTATCCATTGAGGAACTTAATACCATGTGGGACACTCCCTACACATAATTATAGTGTTTTTCCTTGACAAATTGATAGGAATATGCTACACTAGCCCCCGCTGTGCGTAACTACTTATACAGTAAGGACTTAGGAGAAATTCGGTGATTTTCAAAATAATCACCCCGATTTCCTGGTTTACGCTTGCCCGATGTGGAAAAGTATGGTAAAATGCTTACCCTGAACCGACTCTACACCCCTTTGGATAAGATAGGTTCCTAATTTTTCTCATAACAACAAGTTGTACCATGAAATTCGTAATTGACGAAACAAAGGATAAAATGATTCACTCTCTAATTAAGGGTGGAAAGAATGTAATGCTCACAGGCGCAACAGGCGCAGGTAAAACTACCTACTGTTTTGAAGTAGCATCTAATTTAGGCATGAACTGTGAAGTAGTAAACTGTGGTTCTACCCAAGATGCTCGTACATCTCTACTGGGCTTCTTCCAACTTAAAGATGGTAATACTGAATTTACCCCATCTAACTTTATCAAAGCTATTCAAACAAAAAATACTTTGATTGTGTTAGATGAGTTGTCTCGCGCATCGGATGATGCTTTTAATATCTTGTTTCCTATCTTAGATCATCGTCGTGAAATCTCTATTGAGGAAGAAAACGGAGATTCCCGTAAGGTGAAAGTTGCGGACGGTGTTCGCTTTATTGCAACTGCAAACATTGGTTTGGAATACTCCTCCACTCGCACATTAGATCGTGCGTTGCAAGACCGTTTTATGACCTTTAATCTTCCTTACATTACAGGAGAGCAGATGGTTGAATTCATCGGTCAGAGCCATGAACTCACTAAAGACGATTCCATGATGGTTAATACCCTATCTCAAGTTTACGATTACTCGCACAGCTTGTTTGGTAAAGGTAAGATTGGTACTCGCATCTCTACTCGTTCAATAATTGATACGGTGTCGTTGGTTAAAGATGGTTTCTCGGTAAGAGATATTCTCGATCACGCGATCTTGTCTCAGTACGAACAAGATTCTAGCACCATCGTAAATGATGCTAACATATTGCGTGAATTCGCAGATAGCATTGGTGTTTACGCGAAGAAGACTGTTTCTAAGGACAAGGACTAATAAATGGACAATTCCGTAGAAGTAGAAATAAAGCCTGTAAAGGCTGATGCGGAATTGATGTCTGCATGGTTAGGGAGTATGGAAGAAATTTCTATAAGCCCTAAGTTATTGTTCGACCTACAAACCCTTTTGCGTCATTACGCAGACTTCCTTGTTCCAAACAAAGATTTGTCTGTGGACTATAAGTACGAGGGAACTCCCTGTGCATCAGTAGATAAAAATCAAATTTTTATTCCACTTGAGATGTTACAGGAAGGGCGCGTAGACGAAACGATTGCCGCTGTTATACATGAGTTGCACCACTTAAAGTTTTCTGATAATGAGAGAGCTACTTGTGCGGCTATTTTGCCATACTTCCAACGCATTCTTGATACGGTAGAAATTAACTTCTACGGGGAAAGGATATCAATTTGGAAGGCACTAAAGTCTCATGGGGAAATTGACACAGAGGATATTATTGATAGAGATTTAAGACACGCTTACAGCAATTTTATCTATCAATACTTTGGTGATTTGTTCTTACTGTTAAATGCCATTGAAGATGTTAGGATTGATGAACTGCAACCTGAGAATTTGAAGAAGTATAGGTTCAAACAAGAGAACATTGCTTTCGCTAAGTTTGAGGAGTTGTATAAGAAGGGAGAGTTAGATAAGAAATCATTGTTTGGTTCTTTTATTGATGCTTTATTCCATCTTAAAGGTAAAGGTCATTCAAATCTGATCGAGGAGAGCAATGTTACTAAAGAGCGTATCCTTGCTGTCGATAAACCACAACAGTATTACCCTCCTGTGTTTAATGCTTTCGCAAAAGTGCTACAGGATCACGCGGGTTCTTTATGGAAAGAATTTGAAACACAAGAATCAATGGATGATAGTGCTATTACTGATTTCCTCGTTAGCGATTGTGCTGATAAAGAAGGTGATGCATCATCAGTTGAGGGCGATGAGGATCTTGGGTTAAACCCCAAGAAGGCTTCCGACTGCCCAGAACTTGATGGCGAAATAGCTCAAACTGTGCGAAACATCTTTGGGGAGAGCGACATTCAAGATTTTCTAAATGCAATGGAGGGTAATCCCGAAGGAAAATCATCCGAACCACATAACATTATTCTTAATCCCCAACAATGGGCTGAGATACAAGCGTTCAAAGCTCTTAGACACATTCCATGCCGAGAAGTTGTGGAGGCACTTCCACAAGGCGTAAACTACGACACTCTAATTTTAGACTGCTATGCTTAAATTAACTACACCTAAATCATTCCTACGTTTTGCTAAAAACATGACTGTAGGAGAACTAAAAAATGTTACCCCCAAAGACCTACAGGATTACAATGCTGAGTTTTTGACAGTCATTAAGCTTGACTACAAAGAGGATTTTGCTACTGTTAAGGAAACTAACGAAAAAATGACGGTATTTGCCATTGAAATCTATGGAGAGCAAAGCAAGCAACATAAGTATTTGCACCGTAATTTTAATAAAGGAGAAAGCGTTGTGGATACCCACTATGCTCAATTTCCTAGTCCGACTGTGCTTGAAGGGTGGGTGGAGCATTCAAAATCTGGTTTTTACGAAGATTACTGCGTTCCATCACAGAGTTACGCCAAAAAGGAGGATGTATAAATGTCTAACGAAACAGACACATTAAGTTTTGATAAGGATGTATTGTTCTCTACCACTCCCTCTTACGCGGTTATGGGATACCGTGATGAACTGTTTAATAAGTTTGCTCGGAATATGACATCTTTGTTGGAATCACAAAAGCCTAAAAGGTATACCAGTAATCGTGGACTCCTAGATCCTCGTAAACTATATCGTCATCAAATGGACGATAATGTGTTTTACAAAAAGACTAGCACTCCCAACTCTGATACTACTTTCGTATTCTTAGTCGATGCTAGTGGAAGTATGAGTGCGGGTACTAATGTTTCCTATAAGGAATCTGTATTATCTCGGCTTGATGTTTGTGGGGCAATCTGTTCTGCTTTTGCCAAAGCAAATAAAGTTGTTTTAGGTAATAGAATCAAGATGGAAGTTTTTACTAAGACAGAAGCGGGATCGTGCTTTAATAGTTTTGTTAAAGGTCATGTTCCTATTTTATCGAGAGTATTTTCTAATGTAAAGAATGATGTTGATTGGGATAAACTTTGCTCCTTAGAGACAACTGCTCCCTTGAGGAGAGGTGGAAGTCGTGCTGGAAGTTTTACGCCTGAATTTTTACTTCTTCCCACACTAATGGAATGGGCAAGAAAGAACTTAACTACCAAGAATATGGTTATCATTAACCTAACTGATGGAGAGGTTGTTCACCAATTTGTTCCTAAAGAATCTGTTGAGCAGTACGCTACTAGCAACAGCCCTAGGTACATAAAAACTTATCGAGCGCAAGATGAAGATACAAAATCACTTCGTATTAAGTATCTTCGCGGTGTCCCTAACATTACTTTATTCTTGAGTGGTTGGCATACGTCGGAGTGGCATCAGACGCGCATCCAAGATATGTACGGAACAAATGCTGTATGTGCATCTGACGAAACATTTGATGTAGAATTTTTTAAGACCCTTAACACTTTGTTAAATCAGTATGCGTAAAGTAACCATTCCAAACTACCGAATAATAGGAACCCCTCATGGGATGAGCGGTAGCGGCTCGACAATAGGTCATGTCATACAAACTAATTGTCTTAGGCGAAAAACGAACTACAGTCAGGGCAATAACTTTATGAATAAAGTTTGTGAAAGGCTACCAAAGGAAGATTGGATTAAGATTAGCCAGTCGATGCCTCCTGAATCGTCTATTGTAATTATCGACGATAAACGAAAGGAAATTGATAAGATTGGGAACCGCAGGTTGATTACAACAGGCTTGATTTACGAAGAGTTTTTGCAAACAAATCGAGGTAATCAGAACTATGAGTATGAGCGCAATAAGTTTCATGCACAAGATGATACAGGTAATGCTGACCAGTTAGGGGGAGAGCCAACTTCTCATTTACTGGATTTGCTATGGTATATGAATGAAGAAAAGATTGATGCTGTCGAAATACCAATTTCTCTTTCTCATAACAATGATCCACTCTACAATGATCCACTCTCTTTGGAAAAAGTACCCTTTCTTTCGGCTCGTTATGGCGATGCTATCCGTAGCCAAATAAATTCTATTAAAGAAAAAGTGCAGACTGATCTTTTGGAATACGGAGAGAGCTTTCTTAAATTTATGGAAGAGGAAGGTGGGGAAATACCTACGAAGGAGGAACAACTGCGTGATAAATTGAAAGAATGGTTAGCTAGTTGCACACCTACTAGGAAGCCAACCGCCACAAAACCGTTTGAATCTCTTTCGTTGTATGACCCGCAGATTGAGGTAATTAAAAAGTATGTAACACATCGGATCGAAACTCGTGGGATGACTTTGGAATGGAAAGAATTTTTAACCGCACACTTAGAGGAATGTGCCGATGGATTTATCAATGAGAGAAACATTAAGCCCTCTGTGCTTGCATCTCATTTTAAGTTAGCCTTTCCAATGGAAGATAATTCTGACGATTTCCTGAACGGTTATAGTATTTCGGCGAAATACCCTCTAATTGCTACCTCAAAGTTTAAGCGTAATGCCGACTATATTCTGGATAACCGTAACTTTTATAAATCAGAAGTATTGAAACTTAGGCGATTGGTGCAGGGGGAAACTTTTGACGCTTAATAAGCTAACTTACGAGCAATGGGAATGGTTAGAGGAGAAGTACGGTAAACTACTGCACCATATAGCTTATCGTATTGGGCTTGACCCAATTACACACGACCATGAGGATAGTTACCAAGAGCTTTGTATTGCAATGATGGATACAGTAGTTATATTCGATAGAACTTCAACTTCTTCATTTGATGAGTATAAGGATACTCGTCATTTTGATAAGTATCTAAAAACTGTTTTATGGAATAGAAAGAATTGCATGGGTCAAAAGATTATTCGCCGCGCACCGTTGCGTAATCAAGTAAGCCTAGACGAGAAATTATTAAAAGATAAAGTCGTAAATCCTGTAGAATGTTTTACGCCTTTTGGTAATGAAGGTCTTGATGAGGATATGGTAAACCTCTTAAACAAAGTAGAGTTAGACTCTAAAAACATTAAGCCGAGTGGGGAATTTAACATTAGTCGTTTGTGCCGCCATCTAAGTAAAAGCAAGTCTGAGGTTAAGCACACTATTGATCGAATGAGACACATCTTAAAAAGTTACGATGAGTAGAATTATAGCCGTTTTTATTCCGATAGTGTGGTTGGGGGGATTGCTATTTTTAATGGGATCCTACTCTTACGATAACAAATTTGATTTGTTGTTTCTCACAACAATAATCTTTATACACACAATAGTGCTGGGCAATCTCCAGCTACAACAAAAAAATAAACACCATGACTGAACAAACTAAAATAATGACTGATGAGGATGCTCTTAACTACGCGATAAAAGCATTACAAGATTTAGATGAACATTGTGATAACGACGAACAACGAGAAGAGTTGGCAGAGGCTATTAGTGTCCTCAGTAGTATGTTGGATACTTACTCAACTCTTTCATGCAATATAACTTTGGGAGGAGAAGAAGATGCCCAAGCCTGATTGGAGTACCGCTGACAAAAAGTGGCTTTCAGACCCACCCCCTTTCCCAGAGGATGTCAATGTGGTGGAATCTTTTTTAGTTTTCACCACTTATTCTAGTGGGAGTGTGTGGTGGGCAGGACATAAAACTTATAGCAGATTATGGTCTGCTTTACGATTCGGAATGAGTTTGGGAAGACACTCTCACCACCAAACCTATGTAAGAAACCTAAAAACCAATGAGGTAGTGTGGAAATCATGGGAAGATGAAAACCCTTATATCGTATGAGTAGCATGAACACTAATTGTAACGAGTGTACCGAGTGTTTTACAGGATGTATATTCTGTGATGCCACAGGTATAAAAACTGACCATCACATTATTGTGAAAGACAAATACCCAGTAACAAAGGGACATTTACTCGTTGTCCCTAAACGACATTTACTTCATGTTTCAGAATATGAGGTTCAAGAATGGAATGATTTGCGAAACGCTATCAGCGAAGCAAAACAAATGTGTCCCTCTGTTACTGATTTCAATATTGGATTAAACGAGGGAACACACGCAGGACAAACAATAGAACATTTACATTGGCACATTATCCCACGCATAGAAAATGATGGTGGAAAGCCTTGTGGTGTTAGGAATGTTTTTCCTGATAAAGCAGACTACGGCGTAGGCGCACAAACTTACCAAATGCATTTTCGTAACGATAAATAGGAGAAAATAAATAACATGATTGATTACAGCACAATGCCACAAAGTATCAAAGATGGATACGAAAGAAGTGGAAAAAGAGAAGGAATAACAGGCGAACAGTATTATATAAAGAGGCAAAAAGAGAAAGCTATCTATAAAAGAAGTTTGTTTGAGAATAAGAGTAGGAAGGAAATCCAGGAGTATCTTTCTGATGTTTATGGACACCTTGTTGATATTGCTGATTACCTAGAGATTATCGACTCTCCTTACGCAAAGGAAGCGTTGATGATAGAAGGCGATTTCTTAAATTTCAGTTGTCGATTTGAGGTTGTAGGAAGATCGGAAAAAGGGGTTCGTTGGGAGTGGGAAGAAATAGATTTTTGTGGTAGGAGGATAAAGAAATGAAACTAATAGGAATGATAATGTTGGCAACAATGATTGCACCCATTAAAGGTGCAGAGATTGAAACAGTAACAGGTGGAGTATTCTATGTTGAAGCATGGGATTGCCAAGCAGGGTTACTCGTAAAAGGAGTTAAGGAAAAGAAGGTTATGTTCAACATGGAACATATCCTCTATGCAGAAGAGAAAGGAAAGACTACTATTATCACCGTTGAAGATGGTAATAATACTAGACAGTTCTTAATCAAAATGAAGTTTGATGATGCCATGAAAGGTATTGTCTCAACATACCACAAAGGAGGAAACTAACCATGACTGATGAACTAAAAAAACTTTTATATAATCTTTTGGCTCATGTAGATGAGGATTGCCCAGTCGAATATCGTTCCAAGCATCTGAGAATGTGTATGGACGAGGTTCGTGAAGCGTTAAGAGATTACACACCCTCAAATCCTTGGTGAAATTAAATGTTAGAAAAACTAAAAACGCTTGCGTGTATTATTTTTCTTATTTTTTCTTTAAGCTCTTGTACCGTTGTAGAGTGTGTATACGAGGAACGGTATTGGAAACTGCACACAATACATTTTGAGTTAGGGATGGATGTTCCTGGATGTTATTACTGCGAAGAATACAACAAAATACACCCTGTATATTGATGAAGATTAAGTGTCCAATATGTAGTGGTAAAGGTATCCAAGAGCAAACCGTAAGGGGTTACAGGCGATACAGATGTTGGTCATGCGAAGGGGAAAAGGTTATAGATCATCCTCTTTCTAACAATAAAAAACAAATGAAAAAAAGACAGACAAAATTTAGGATTCTTTTCTCAAGCGACAGCAAGATAAAAGCAGAAAAATACTTTAGTAAGCTGAAGGATACACAAGAAGTAAGTATCCATCACCGTAAGTTTATCGGGAAACATAAATCTCGTTACTATGTTAGAAAGGTAATTCGACAAGGGAGTAAATCAAATGCCTAATTATTGCGGCAATAGCTTGACCGTCAAGGGTAAACTTTCCCACAGACAAGAGTTTGTGGATAAGAATAAAGGTTTCTCCTACGAAGACAAAAAGAAGGAAAAAGATTACGCAGAACTTTCCTTTCACGCACAAGTCCCTGTCCCTAAGAAACATATTAACGGTAAAGGGGAGGGTTGGTATAGCTGGTGCTTAAAGAATTGGGGAACCAAATGGGATTGCTGGGAAGCGTATGTTTCCCACGACGATAACACCACCGAGTATTCATTTGATACTGCTTGGAGTTCTCCTGTTGACTGGGTAGAGAAGGTGTCTCGGAAGTTTCCCCACCTAAAATTTATGGTTACTTGGGCTGAAGAAGGAGGTTCTGGGGGCAAATATATGTATCAAGGAGGAGATTGTTTCTTCGCAACACAAATGACTCACGAAGAATGGAAAGAGTATATGGGGATTGAGGAGGACGAAGAATGAAAATTACTCCCATTGATGACCGATTGTGGAGAGCCTTACGCCATGTCGTAGGATTTGCTGAATCCAAAGTTATAACTGATGCAGACTACTGTTATCGTGAGGGGATAGAAGATTCCCTTAAACTTGTGAATGAATTTACATCTTGTTTTCGCGCTGATGGAGAGGTGTCCCAACGAGGACGTATTCCCCAATCATGGAACAAGGAAACTATTTTTGAGGGTGAAGAAGGCTATCAACCCTTACCTACGGAACAAGCATCTGCCGATCAAAAAGATGCGAATGCCAAGAAACTCTTGGAGGAACTTACATGATTAAAATAAGTAATAAAGAATGGATTAAAGGCATCGGACTGGTTCTGATGTTTACTCTCGGTTGGATCGCATCTGATCTTATTGGAAACCTGGATTGCGCTGACTGCAAGACAGATAGACGAGTCGAACAACGAATGAACCGTATGCAGTCGGGTAGAAAACTGGAGATTCTTCCAAGGTTTGAGGAAGAGGAAGGTGTGTCCCGAAAATACCGTGGATCTGGTGCTAAAAGAGAAAAGCGCAATAACAGGGAGGAAAAGTAAGAATAAGAGCAGGGGGTAGATTAGTTTTTACCCCCACTATTCTTTAGATATAATACTATGAAGAAATACATCGTAACAAAGAAATGCTACGCCAATGAATTCGTAACGGTGGAAGCAAACTCAGAGAAAGAAGCTCTTGAAAAAGCTGAAACCAACAAAGGGAAACAACTGACTGGATACTTGGAATTTAGTTGTTACCAACCTAAAGAGACATGGGTCATCGAACGACTTACAACAGAAAACAAAAGGAGAGACATATAATGGGACTGTGCATACGAGATTACGAGGATTTGTCTATTGTTCTTCAAGAGCTAGAGAATAGACTACCCCAAAACAGTAAAGAAGGTTTCCTAGCTGATGATGAAGTCTATGAAGCTATTAAAAGACTAAGAGTTCATGTGGAACACTTAGATCCAGACTACAAAGAACCAGAGCCTAAAGCATGGATACAGGAGAACTAGAATGAATTACGAGAAACAAATAGAGAATTTAACCAAGCGCGTAGAAGACTTGAGTAAAGAAATAGATTCTCTCAGAAATCAAATCAAAGATATAGTCATAGAGAAGAACCTATATGATACATCTTCAACATCAGATAGTGGATATGCAGAGTGGGATATGGATTATGGACAACAAGGATTTATACCCCCTCCTATTAGATGATACCCCCCTAAAGAAGCATAAGTCAAAGGTATAAAAGAGATATCTTATTGGATAAATATAGGTACAAAAAAACCTCTTAATCAAGACACCCCCCATAGGGAAGCATAAGTCAAGGTTAAGAGGTTTATTTTTTTTGTTCTTTTTTTCTTGTTGTTTTTTGTAGGATTAGATGAATTCTCTTATTTTATGGGTATTTTTTTGTTGTTGTATTAGGGGGAATAAAAAAAAATAGAATATAATTCCCCCTAATTAGATTAGGTTACCCCTACTCTCGTATAAGTCAAAGGGGTAGTTACCCTCTAATAAAATGAGAAAAAAACAAAATAAGATTTAGTTAGCAATACATTACACTCAGTAAGAGGGTTTACCTATAACACATATATGGTATAAGTCAAGGTTTTATCCCTTTTACAAAAATCTGTTATTTTTTTTCTTATTTTTTTGTAACCAACTTGTATTGAGTTTGGGCAAAACTGAGAGCTGTATTCAAAACTATGAGGAGCTGAATCACTTTCTCCGTAGGTGCATACACCTAACCCGAAAAAAAATACTTTACAAAAAACAACTACTTATTAAAGAACAAAATGGAAATCAATCCCCATAAACGTAGGGGGGATCACCACTTAGGAACGCATATTATACCAGATCCCTCCTCCTCTGTCAAGCATAAACCCTTACAAAACAATAACTTATGTTCTTTAGATGTTTTTTTATTTTTTATCTTATTGTTTTGGGAACTTTGTTATTGTTCGTAAGTCCTTACGGTATAAGTACTTAGGTGCGGGCGGGCCCCAAAAATTTGGGCTCGTGTCAAGTAAAAAACAATAAAAAAAGGGAGGCTAGACTTCGATTAGTTCTCAAGCCCAACCCCCCATAACCCCCTAAGGGGTTTATATGAAAAACAATCCTACATTCCCTTAGCAACTTCGTTAGCCACCAAGTTCCGTTTTTCTTTGAGTTTAGCAACGTCATTCCTATACTCATCAAGCCAGGATGCGGCTTCCTCTCCGCGCCATTCCCATTCGCTTACACGCGCCTGGAAGTCTGCGATTTTTTGTTCTGCGTCTTTCGCCCAACGCTTCCATTTGAGAGCGTCAAGGTTAAGAGCGTGGATTTCTGCATCAATCGCTTGAACCTTTGGGTCAGCATTGATGGCTTCTTTGTTCTGCTTGGCTTGCAAGGCAACCATTTGCGCTTGCAGATCAGCCATGCGATCTTTGATGGGACGATGTTGCGCCATGTTAAGTAAACTCCTATGTTAAGGGGGATGTCTCGGATTGAGATGGACTCATTGTACCACAGGGGGTGCTATAAGTCAAGAGAAAAATGGACTTTCTTTGTTGGTGAAAGCCCGAAACATCCACCCCTAAACTTATTTGTAGGCGTAAGGGGTTAGCCCATAGGGTAGCATAAGTCAAGGCATTTCTTGGAAAAATATCAGAGAGGGAGGATGTTCTGAACATCATGATTTTCTTAGGGATGCGGAACGGTTACCCCCTCTGACAGATGACTAGTATACCACAGGGGGGTGCTATAAGTCAAGAAAAAAATGGGTTTTTAGGAGCTACCAAGGCTTTCTAACCCACCCGCGATTAACGGGAAACCTACCCCTGCCGGGGATGGGTTTGCTACTTCTAAGCGTAGCAAAAAATGAGCAAGAGAGGATTTCTTTATTCGTCCAACCTTCATGGTACATTACGGAATTCTCCGACCTAGGATGTCCAATGGGTGAGGTTGCCTCTCTGACTCGTTTACTATTATACACGAGCGCACCCGTATTGTCAAGGGAAATCATGTAAAACTTTCCGCTCAAATCATGTAAAACTTTCCGCTCTAAGTCCTTATTATCCGCTCGAAACGTGCGAAGGCGCACACTCGAAACGTGTAAAACTTTCCGCTGCCCGAGGCTGCTATCGAGGCTCAAATCATGTAAAACTTTCCGCTCGAACGTGTAAAACTTTCCGCTCAATCATGTAAAACTTTCCGCTCAATCATGTAAAACTTTCCGCTCGAACGTGTAAAACTTTCCGCTCGAACGTG
>Ga0098044_1000832_pt1 | contig 16183 bp, 21 predicted proteins | sample 10_taG_FD_75053 | JGI IMG/M metagenome (GOLD analysis project Ga0098044, IMG submission 75053) | Marine viral communities from the Subarctic Pacific Ocean - 10_ETSP_OMZ_AT15264 metaG | ecosystem: Environmental > Aquatic > Marine > Oceanic | place: Pacific Ocean | collected 2015-01-16 | reverse complement strand
TTCTTAGTGAACCTAAATTAGTAGCCGTTCCTGCTCCAGAAGCCCCTATGTATCCCTGTAATTGTCCTGTGCTTGTTAAAGGCACAGATGCTTTTACGTCTGATCCCATATTAGTCTCCTATTAAGCGTCAGCAAATGGTGTTACTAAAGTTCCTGAACCTAAGATAATTCCTTCAACTGCGTATTTCGCAGAAGCCATTGCAGTTACTTTTACGATACTGCCAGCTAGTCCACCTTTAGTTGAACCATTCATAGTGATTACATCATTAGAAGCACCAGATATAAATGTTTTACCTGTAGAGTCAGTTACGCCAGTGTAAAGACCACCTACAAACTTATCTGTTCCATCTGTTAAGATGTCCATGTCTGTAGCTGCGGTTTCTACTACGAAGAAAAAACTTGCTCCTAAATTATTGGTTTGATTAGGATCGTCGTCTCGTCCAGGAGCGGTAGCCACAATACTAGGTAAAGTAAATTTACCGTCTGCATCATTACAAGTAAGTATTTTACCTGCGTGGGAAGCAACGGTTATTGAAGTATCAGCTGTTAAACTAACTACTACAGCGTTACCTGCTGAAATAAATCCCGCCAATGATTTGACTGGACCTGAAAATGTCGATTTTGCCATATTAAGTCTCCTTAATGAATTCTATCGTCTCGGCTTGTCTGCTAGGTCAGTCGATAGAATAGTTATAATTACCCTAGTTCTGTTTCATTCTACATCATAGAATCAAAAAAGAAAAGGGATCCGAAGACCCCTTTTCCTGTCAAACATAAAAAGTTTACGCTCCTGGTGTTCCGAAGATTCCTCTCCAGTCACTCCAACCAAAGCTGTAACGCTCTCTAGCCTTATACCTAACATTTCCAGTTTCGAAATCACCTTCCATGTTTGTAGATACAGCTGTTCTAACGAAATGCTTAAGACCGTTAGGAACATCAGTTTTGATGAACCACGCATCAGTATCTGTAAGATAATGATTGACTGCGTAGCCTTCAGAAACCATGCCCATATTTCTTATAGCATTGATATCGTTATCAGAAGTGCCTACCCTTCCAGGACTTTCCATAAGTCTGTCAGCAGTAAATTGCAAAGCAGCAGGAATAATTAATTTCCTAGCTTGTGCATTAACCTTAAGGTTTCTTTCATCTTTAAAAGCAGCGATATCGATCAGTGCTTGTTCTAATGAAGTTTCGTTAAGGTCTGCTGCTGTAGAAAGCTCGTTTTTCATATCAACGTTTGCCACAGTTGGGTGGTCAGTAGCGCAAAGCTCCTTTCCATCACCGCCAACATATGACGAACTAAAAGCATTGTTAAGAACGTTAGCCGCCTTAACTTGCTTTGTTGATTGCATGGAACGTGCTAAAGCTCTCGTGTATCTTGAAGAAAGCGTATCGTAGAGATTATCTTCGATTGCTTCTTCAGTTAACGAGAAAGCCAAAGCTACAGTTTCATGTGAATAACGTGCTGTCCAAGCTTCTTGCGCTGTGTCATATGTGACCGCAGCACCTTCACCTTTTACAGACGCTTCGCCAAATCCAGTAAGCATCACTTCTTCCTCAAAAGCTCTTTCAGAACTTTCTGTGTCAAAAATGTCTTCATGCTCATTGTTATAGCGTTCGTACTCTAATCCAAAGAGTGCGTGTAGACCTGGAGTTAACTCTTTTACGAGTTGTGCTCTGTTTATAGCCATTTTGTGTTACTCCTTAAATTAAACCGCGAATGTATTCGTCGGGAATGTGAAGTAAGCTCTTGCATAAGCACCTATCGCATTGGATGGTGCCAAGTTAAAGCCTACACATAACGCCACGCCAGAAGAAGTAGTCGCAGTAACACCTTCTTTCGATCTACCATTGGTTGAAGAACCAGCAGTAGTAGAAAGAGTGTACTTGTTGCCAATAAAACTTACGGCAGGAGTTCCTGCTGTAAATTGAGCTTCGTAAACGATACCAGGATCGCTGTAAACCAAAGCTTCGGCATCTGCGCTACCCTGTGTAGCAGTTGAAGCAGTCCAAACTTTAGAAAAAGTTGGAGTGCCGTCGGATGCATTGTAATACACGCCATAAAACACACCTACGGGGGTGCTAGTAGCACCTGCCTGATTGATGTAACCACTTGCAAGAGTAACTACGTCGCCACTATAAATAGCAGTTCCGTAACCACTAGCGATTCTCATACGAGCAGGTCTAATAACTCCTCCATACATGTGGTATGCTGGCGTAAACCCATCAGGTTTGTCTGTATTAGCCATAATATACCTCTATATAAAATAATTATTATTAAGACGACTCATCATTTCTGTTGGGTCGACTACCAAATTGTACCTTAGATGATCTTTGAATATCACTATCCTTAATAGGCATCTTAGGGTTGCTTTCTCGCATATAGTTATGGTCTACTCCCTCTAACTGGTCTCTTGTTTGTGTTTCAAAATAAGAGTTCCTTTCATCAGCGGTTTCAACTGGAACTTTAGCGAGGATTAAACCTCCTACCCCAATTACACCAGCCCTGTTTCCGTTTTCTATTGTAGGAGCTTCGAAATCAGGATAATCTTCCGCTCTCACGGGCTCATATCCTTCTCTAATACGTTTAGACATATTAGATTTATCGTCGTGTCCTCTAACAGCTTCACGGATCCACCTGTGTTGATATCCAGGAGGAGCTGGGGGTGCGTCTAACATAGACGGGGGTTGCCAAGGTTTTCTGCGAGTTTGAGTTTCTCGTGTCTCTGCAGACCTAGAGTTTCGGTCAGTGACTTGATTATTTTCTTCTGTCATGTTTATACTCCTTGCTCAATATGTTTTGCATATTCTTCTAATGGCACATCAAGTCTTTTAGCTATTGCCACCTGACTTGGTGTGAGTTTTATTTTGCGCGCATTTTTCTTGCCTGTAGCACCTCTGCTAGAAGCTGCAACCTGTTGCACGGGAGCAGGTTGCTCATTGGAAAACTTTTGAGGAAAATATTCCTTAATCCTTTGATCTACTTTATTATAGTAATCTTCAGTATTAGGGTCTACTCCTTCATCTATAAGTTGTCTATGTACACCAAACGCTGCGTATGTCATAGCCTGATCATTTCCAAACCACTCATTCTTTTCAGCCCAAGCTTCTGCTTTAGGGTCTGGTTGAGGGTTTGGACTCGCCTGTTGGGTAAAATTTGGTATTTCTTCGACATATTCTTGTTCATTAGAAACTTGCCTAGCTTGCTGTTGCGCAGAAAGCCTTCTAAGGTTTTCAGCTTCGGCTGCACTCCTTGAAAGTTTTTCTGTTGCACTAGCAATTGCATCGGCGTCTCCTTGTTCTTGAGCTTCCTTTAAAGTGGATTTTGCTCTTTCAAGATCCGATTGTACCCTATTGTCGTACTCTTTGAAAAGGGAAGAGTCTGAGTTTTTTAATTTCTCTTTTAACTGAGAATTATCTGTATGAATGTTTTGTGCATAATTTACAGCTTCATCTCGTTGCCTTTCAGCCTCCCTCATTTTATAAGTTAGCTTATCAATTCTCTTTTGAACGCTTTCGCTAATCTTATCTAGTTCTTCATCAGAAGAAGTTTTAACTTCTTCCACCTGTATTTCTTCTGGTGCAGATGATATTGAATCGTCTACATCAGCTTCTCGAATATCAACTTCCCCTTCAGGAAGTTCCAATTCTATTTTTTCTGCTTCTTCTTGCATGGTCTTCTCCACGTTTATGATAATATATCCTCAGGATTGTCAATAACTGCTAAAATCTCGTCATCGTTTAAAAGACGCATATCGCCACCTTCTATTTTAAAACGAGCTCCTGCATATCGACCAAATATAACCCAATCTCCCTCTTTGCACCAAGCACCGTCTGGAAACTTATTTGTGTCTCCATAGGCATCAGGTCCAAGTCTAACAACATAACCTACAACTGTTGCTAACCTTTCCTTATCAACTGTTTGTTTAGCTAAGTGTATGCCACTCTTTGTTACTGATGGTGTAGAAAAAGGAAGGATTAATATCCTATATCCTGTGGGGTGCGGTAATTTTTCCGTGTGCGAGTCTAATGTCTCAACAGTAAGTGTAGGCTCTTGTTCTTCTTGAACAAGGTCTTCACCTTTACTGCCAAAATTGTCAACTCGATTTGGAACAGTGTCAGTCATCTATGTCCTCCATATTTGAGTTTAAGGTTTGAATTTCCTGCTCCGCTATATTCAAACCCGCTATTTCACCAACTATTCTCTGGTATTGTTCAATATCCTGAACTCCACCAGTAGCTAGTGTTTGCGAAAGATCTTCTTTCCTCTTTCGTAATTTTTGGAGCAAATGCTCCATTAGTTGGATAAAGTCCATTAATTACTTAATGGATCTATACCAAAGAAGTCCTTTAGTCTGTCCGTAAGCAGCTTTTACTTTCGCCTTTTCAGGTTCGTCTAAGCAATACCCTGCTTCTACAGATTTTGTTTTTGTATCATCCTTCACAGTAGGAAAACTAGGGGCTGCCTTAGTTTTCTTAGGGGAAGGAGACGGGTACTTATCGTTTCCATAATAGTCACGCATTAGTTTTCTCCATTTTGTTGTCTAGTTTCTTTTACTGTTTTAACCAGTTCGGTATAGTTCTTTTCAAGATCCCTTTGATTCTTCATCTCCAATCCTTGTAAATCAATTGCTGCTTTTGTATCTTCAACCTGAAGATCAGCCTCCATTTTCTCACGCTCTATTTGTGCATCAAGATCAGCTTTCATTAATTCAACTTCTTTATCGCGAGCATCTTTTTGTTCTTTCTGCATTAATTGCTCTTTTTCTAACTGAAGTTGTTGTTCAAACATTTGTCTTTGTGGATCAGGATTTTGCATTGCTTGTGCCATTGCTTGTGCTTGACCTGTAACTACTTGTGTAGCTTCCGCCGCCGCAACAGCTATTTCATTCATCACTTCAGGCGGTAGTTCTTGATCTAATGGTGGAAGCTGTTGACCAAGTGCTTGTTCAATTTGAATTCTATATAACATGGCTTGGTGCTCTTGAATATTTGCACCTATCGCCTGCATTACGGATGGATTTTGTTGAACCATCGGATTTTGTAAAAATGCACTATGCGCTGCAATATATGCTTCATGGTTTTGGAATTCATAAGCCTTTATCGGATTTCCAGTTAATGCGGCTTGTTCTTCACTAATTGGGTCTCTTGGAGGAACTTCTTCTTCTCTTGGTAATATTGCATCTATGTCTTTAATGTTTAAAGCAAGATACATTTTGCGATAAGCCTCTTTTAAGTCATGTAACTCAGGTGCTGCTTGCGCCATTTGTAATTGTGTTTGAGCAAGTACAATTCTTTGAGTCATACTAAATATATTAGGGTCACTTACAGGCAGTACGTCTACAGAGTTATCAAAGTCTTCTTGGAAAATACTTTGAGAAGCACCTTGCACCTGATACGGATATTCAGGGGGGAGGAACTCACCAAATACCCTTTTTAGAATTTTAAATTCTTGTCTTTGAGCGTAATGCAATCTTTTATGGATCGCAGACATAACTCTTTGACCTTTTTCCAAAAGGGCGACAGTAGTTCCTACTGGGGCTTCAGAATTACCGTCGCCTGTTGGTTGTTCTACCGTTGCGGCGAACTGTTTACCAGAATCGATTAAAACTCCTAATAAATTCGTTAATGTTGCACTTGGTTCTTTATAAGGCAACGGAAGGAAGGAATCTGACAATCTTCCTCCTGGAACGTCAACGTCTCTCCACTCTCCTGGTTGTAATGGGTCATCATGTTTTTGAATATTCAACCCTCGAGACTTAAAACCAGCAGGTAGATTGGAAAGAGTCCCCGCGTCAATTAATTGCCTTAATATCGCAGTAACGGATCTAGTTAAACCACCCATCATGTGAATTAAGCCAAATCCGTAAAATCCTAATCCTGGTAAAAATTTAAAATGAGTAAAATGCTCTATCTTTTTACGCATCGGATCATTAGGATCATAATTTGGACGGATTGCCAGAATATCGTTAGTGTCTTTACAAATTGTTACAATATAAGGCAACGCTATACCTGTTTCTTCCCCATTAGCACCTACGTCTTCAAAACCTTCGATATCTAAATCAACATGCATCTCTAATAAGGTGTATTCTTCATTATTTGAAGTTCTGGACAAACCTTCTAGCTCATCTATCTTATCATCTAGTTCAGATGTGTTAATTGTTCCTGGATCCCCCATAGAAACGTCTCGGTAGAAACCAGATATCTGTAATTTGCGTAATTCGTTCTCCGTCATGTACATGGAGTGCGTAATTCTTGGTGCGGTAAGTAAATCTACGGCGTAATACGGAACAACTAAGTCTTCCGCTTTAATAAATCGTGCAGTTGCCCTTCCTAAAGACGGATCGTAGTAAATTTTCTTAAACGCAGAACCAGATAACGGTAAATAAAACAATAATTGATCCATTTCTGGGTCGTATTCTTCCATTTTGTACGTTATTTGGTAATTCATGAAGTTTTTAACACGGTTTGCCTTTTCTAACTTAGCGTCGTTGGTAACTCCAAGCACTTCTACGTCTACTGGTCCGCCAGCAGGCAATAATTCTTTATAAGCTTGGGATTGAAACTGTGTTACGGCTTCAGAAAGTATAGGATGATGAACTCCTGACGCACCTTCGAAAGGTTGTGACCTGTCTTCGCCACGAACTCCTAATAAATCTAAACCCTTACTAAAGGTTGTGTACCAATCGTCCCTAGAATTTAAATCGTCTTCATAAGAATCAATTAATTCGGAAGCAATTGCTTGTAATTGGTTATCTTCTAAAGCTTCGGCTATATTTTCCCCAAATTTTAAATTGGTTTGTTGGGCGGGATCGTACCCTATTGTGGCAGAACCGTCCTCTGCTAAAAATACTTCCGTATTTTGTGGATTAAGCATTTCAGGTTGCTCAATTTCCAGTTCGATGTCTTCTTCTGCTCCTGGAATAACAGAAAATGGTTGTCTCTCTATAGCCATATATACAAACTCTACTACTTATTTCATTAATAATAAACCCTTTGCGTTCTCGGGTAATCAAATTCGTCTTCGTAATCACTACTTAGGGTCAAAAAGCCTCCCTCTCTAAACCTTGCTAAAGCCAATGTTGTAGCGTCTACCAAGTCATCGTTCTCGCCTCCTGGAAAATCGGAAACTTCTTCTTTTAATTCTTCCCCCCACCTGTTTTCAGGCACCCAAATCCTACCGTCTTGGAAAATTGGGCTAACTGCGTTTAGTCTTGCAATCTTATCTTGCCCTTTTCCTGGAGAAAAAGTGTTTACGGGAATACCTATTCTGCGTAGTTCCTGAACCAACGGAATTCCGCTCGCCTTCGCTTCAATAATTACCGTATCAGGATTCCAGTAATCAAATAAACGCAGTGCTTCGTTTTTTAATTCAGGAAAATCAAAACGTTCTTTAATACAGTCTAACAAAATTAAGTGTGCTTCCCCGCCTTTATAGCTTTCCTCACCTATTTTTCCTTCTGGGTACCAAACACCCCAAGTGGTTATAGCCGTGAAGTCGGCTCTTTCAGATTTTAAGAACGCTGTATCGTAACTTTGAATAATGTATTCACATGAAGGAGGCTTTTCTTCTTCCCAAGTCTTAAACCATTCTTTAGGAATAATAGATATACCCTCACCTGTTGGTCTTTGCATGTACTGTGAAGCCCATTTCGACGGACTAACGGAAGCCTTTATCGTATTCAGTTCCTCTATTGACCAAAAATTTTCCCAAAGGGATTTACCACTAGGCAAGATTGCAGGGAACTCAATTAATTTCCATTGGTCCGCTCCTTCGTCTTGAGCCATTTTCTTAATTAACCTTCCCGTTAAATCTTTCTTAGACCAACGCGTCATTACAATTACGATTGCACCTCCAGGTTGTAGCCTCTGACGAGGTCCCGCCATAAACCATTCATAAGCTTCTTCCATTGCTTTATCAGACATAGCGTCTTGCTCTGAATGCGGGTCATCAATAATAAACAAATCCGCACCCCTACCCGCTAACGCACCACCAATACCTGACGCGTAGTATTCTCCACCCTGACTTGTCAGCCATTTACCTGCGGAACGGCTATCTGATTTCAAGGAAGTATCTGGAAACAATTCTTGGTATTCTTCTCCGTCAATTAAATCCCTAACTTTTCTACCAAAGTTAATTGCTAAGTCGGCGGTGTGTGTTGCCTCAATAATTTTTAGTTTAGGATTCTTACCTAATAGATACGCAGGGAACAAATGTGACGCAAATTCTGATTTGGTGTGTCTAGGCGGCATATTAATGATTAGCCTTTTTAGCTTACCTGATGCTATTTCATCAAATGCCGCCGCCATTTGTTTGTGGTGATTTCCATCAATAAACTCTTTCCATATAGTACGAACAAATTCCATAAAGGTGCTGGTGGATTTTTCTTGAAAATCGCGCTTTTCGAGTTCCTCTAATAAAATAGTAAACTCTTTAGCTTCTGCTTTATCGAGGTGGTCTAAGTTAATTCCTTTAAGGAGCTTTAACTTCTCTGTTTTGTTATCTGTCATTAATATTTTCCAGGATAATATTTGCCCAGCCGTTCAAAAAGTTCTATCATCTCTTCATAAGGAATTTCTCTTGAAACATCTAAATCTTTTAAAGAAAGTACTGTGTCAGTTTCTGCGTAATCTCCTGAAGATTTTCTACTGGTTCTGGTTCTTGGACCAAAAAACAATGAATCGTAATTTTTTAATTTAGGGTTTAGAAAATCTACCTCTTTAAAAACATTAGCTAAATCATCAGAAGCATATGTTGGATAACCTAAGCCTCTGCTACTTTTAGAATTTATGTTTAATATCTGGTCAATCCCCGCAGCTGTTTGACGATTACCTATAGGACTAGGGTTGCCCTCTTTTCTACGCAACATATCCTCTAGATATTTTCGCATTTTAGGGTCTATCTTTTGAGCGTCAAAAGTTCTTTCAAACTTAGGTTTAGCCGCGTAAACAGACCCTAAAGTCGTGTCTACGTTAGGATTGTTGACTTTTCTTTTTGCATGCAGCATTAATCTAGGATCCATTATCCCTGTTGTTGTATAAATACCCCCGCTTGATTGTCGCCCATACCCCATATCCCAGTCTGATCTGCGGGGAAGGGGTTTTGGTACTTTTAAAGTCTCTATTCCTGTTGTGGGACTCGCATGAAACAGCTCATTTTTATTTAATTTTTTAGCTAACTGTTCTGCTGGATCTTTTTTAATTACCGCAGGTGCCTTTCGTTTTTTATTTTTAAGTAATTTAGCTGCGGCAATGATCCCCCCTATTCGAGGATCTTTAGATGCGGCTGTTTGTATTTGATTTAACGGATCTCTTGGGTCTACTGCAGGAAATACAGTTTTGGCTATTTCCTGTATTTTTTGATAACTTGGGTCGTTAACTATATTAGGGTTTACTGTTTCTAATAATCCTTTTGCTTTAAAATTAAATAAAAACTGTTCCCATTCTGGCAACGCAGGTTTTAGTTCTTGTTGCCTATTTTGGGGCATATTATTTTAGTAGTTTTTCTATAGCTTCAAGTTCCTCTTGGATCTTAAACAACTTATTCATATCGGCTTGCGTCGCTTCACCTTGACTCCTCATACTGTTTAATCGAGAACGTTCTGCTTGTAAAAAACTACGACGATTAGTTTGTTGTTCTAATCGTTTTGCAGCCCCTACTTTTTCCATTTGGCTTCTAGCGGGAGGGGTATTCATAATGCCTTTTGAGCCAGATTTGTCGTAAAACCCTTTCTTTGTTAAATCTTTTATTATTTCTACTTCTTCAGCGTTCGCAGGACGACGTTGAAGTATACGGTCACTTTTATTTGGTATCTGGTCTTTGTTCCATTTAACCTTATCAACTTCTTTAGCTCTGTTTCTGTTTGATTTAGATATTAACCATTCATCTTTAATAGGACGGTTACGTCTATTACCTATTGCTGTTGGTTTAATAAAATCAATCATGGCTTTATCGGTTTCACTTACGCCCCCCGTATTTCTGGCTCCTCCCCCTAAACGCAAAGGTGGTTGAATGGGCTGTTCCACATTAATTGGTCCTCGCGGTCCTCGGGCAGTTTGTACTGGTGCTTTGGACACTGGCAACGGAGCGCGACCCACCATATCCTTACCAACCGCGCCATACATTTTATCAATTACAGGTTTAGCTGCTCGACCAGCCCCTAATAACTTAGATCCTGGAATCGGCAACATGGCTGCCATAATCCCACCACCAATCTGCGCGGCACGTTGCCCTTCAGGACTATTATAATAATCAATTTCCGCTTGTAATTGTTCGCCTTGTTTTTGCGCTTGGAACTCTGCTTGTCCAGAAAAGTTATCTAAGAAATTTTGCCATGCTGCCATAATAAGTAAAGTAGTTATTCGTTAGGGTGGTTCACTTAGCGATTATCTTAATCCGAAAGCCATGTTGTTGTAAACCTTATTCAAGTTCATTTTCTATTTCAGCAATACGACTTATTAAAGTTGGATTTAGTTCTTCCTGTTCCTGTAAATACTTTTCAAAATCATTAACCATAGAGGGCAACGTTTTTATCATATCCTCTACATACTTATCTAAATCGTCTCCTTTAGGAACATAACCTCTTAAAAGATGACGCAGGTCTCTCCGAACAAGTGGATCATCCAACTCACCTCCTCTTAATTTATGAGCATACCCATAAGCCATACTTTCATTAATTGGAGTTGTTATTCTTTTTCCTGTTGATCTTTGCAACTTTCTCCAAGCATTATCTTCTGGAACGTATAATCTAAATCGCTCATCCGCAAGCTTTTTATATCCAGAACGATTTTGAACTCTATGAATAAACTCGTGTTTTATTGTGTTGTCTAATTCACCTTCAGAGTCCACAGATTTAAGATCTTTTCTATATTGTATTCGATCAGGTGGAAGTGATTTATCTTTAGGATAGGGTTTACCTAAAGAGTCATGACGTTCAAAAGGAGAACGAAAAGTGCTGTAATCCCTCATATAACTTCCTAATGTTGTGACTCCTAGACTACTCATGGGATCAGGAGGAGCGACATAATAAGTACCTTCAGAACTTACAGGTAAGCCCAGTTCTTTAGAACCTAATACGCGTCCTGAAATTTTTCCAGGATAATTTTTAGGTGGTGGGGATAATGCCCATTGGTTAAAAATCTCCGCCACGTCAGAAAACTCAGGATCAGCTAAACGTTTAGGATAATTGGGGTCACGATACCCTTCGCCCATCATATTGCTAAATATAGCTTCGTCCGCTGCCAGTTTGCCGTGAGCTCTTTCTTCCAAGTCTAAAACACTGTTAATATATATTTGTTTTAAATCTTCAGGTTTCATTCAAGTTCTTCCATTAGCTGAATAACGCGATTTAATCCAGCTTTAGGGTTTTGTTTTTGTCTTGCCGCCGCTGCGCGGATCGCGGGCATATTAGCTTGAATCAATTCTAATGTGTAAGGGCTTACGTTACTAAGGTCTGTACCGCCTTTACTTTGTGCAAAAAAGTCACTGATTAATTCATCTAAATTTTGATTAACGCGGGACGTGGTTGCCCCTCTACGCTTACCGAACCGTTCAAAACCTTTCCCCGAACCGCGCGCCATGATGGAAGGTAAACCTGCTAACGTTTCGCTGCCCGTTGATATCGGTGCTGCGGCAGCGGTGGGGTTAATTCTTGAAAACAAATTTTGTAAAGGTGCTAATAATTTTGAAGCTCCCGTTTTTAATGCTTGGGATAGGATTCCTACTTTTGCTGCTGGGGCGGCTAGGGAAAATTCTTGTAATCCAGGTTCATCTTTAACTCGTTCAAAATGTTCTAGTTCTTGTTGGTATTCAAGATCCATTAATTCTTGTTCAATTTCACCAATACGTCCGCCTTCAGAAAGTTCAAGTTCTTCATACTCATCTAGTTCTGGGCTGAAGTTTTTACCTCCTTCAATAGGGTCGCCAAATTCGTCTAAGTTAAAAGGAACTGTTCTCTTACGCATACCTTGAAGGGCAGGAGCAAATCGAGGATCTTTTTTACGTTTTAAATATGCGTGTGTTTCAGGGTCAATTGTTGAACCTTCTTTATAAAGCTGTTCTATTATTTCAGAAATAGTTTGATAGTCCGCGTCTATCTTGTCGTATTGTTCTTCGATTTCTAATTCTGTTACGCGGTCTGTTGCCATAGTAAAGTGGTTAAGTGGATAACAAGTTGTTACATAATATAACTCGAAAATATTTTTTCGCAAAATTTTTTATTTGAAAAATATATGCAAAAGCGAGTCAGGAACTAGGTGCGGGCGGGTGGGACCCACGCGCAGGCGTAAAAGGGGGGGCTACCCCTTTACTTAGGGTTAGTATATTATCGTTCAGTAGAGAGAGTTTATAGGCTATTTAAAGCTATGTATAAGGGTAAGAGTAAGTCAATAAAGTATAGGCGTTAAAAAAACCCCTTAGGCTATTAGGGACATTGCCTTTAGAAAGCTAACTTAAGTTAGGCGGCTATCTTAAATAGTGCTAACTTGCCGTTACCTTTAGGGTCAACACTAAGCGCGTAATCTTTACGCCCGTTAGCTATGTCCCAAGATACTGTACCTAGTAACTTAGCTGAATAGTGGTTCCATACTGTACCGAAGTCTTGCTTCTTACATTCAGGATAAGTTTCCCATACTTCAGCTATGTTACCTAAAGTAGTAGCTTTACCACTAAGCATGACTGCTTCAAAAGCGGTGTCCATAGCTAAGATTTGGTTAGGTAATTTACCCTCACCGCTAGCACAACCTACCATGTTAATAATATGGTCAGTAACCACAATTAATAAGTTAGGGTTAAACGACTTACCACTACCACCTCTAACGACTGGTCGCTCTTTACGGCTAGCCATATACTTGGCAATAGTGGGGTCAGTTAAAGGTATGTTATTTACCTTAGTACCTTTTGAGTCTGTACTAACGACTTCTTTAGTTTTATCAGTTATTTTAGACATATCTAAATTTCCTATATTGTTATGTGGTCTTACGTCTGCGCCACATATCCATTATACATACTTAATATATAAATACTATAGTTAAGTTAGTTTATTTATAGTCATACAGTCATACAGTCATACAGTCATACAGTTAGGTATGCTTAAATATATAAATCCTATAAATCCTATAAATCCTATAAATCCCCCGTGCGTCCGTGCGTCCGTGCGTCCGCCGCTCGCGGAGCGACCGACCGACCGAGTAGAGTAGACCGATTGATAGAGTAGACCGAGTAGAGTGAAAGGGTAAGGGTAAGGGAACAGGCGCGCAGCGCGCGACGGATAGATTGATAGAGTAGAGCGAGTAGAGTAGATTAGGATTGAGAGAACTCACCCTCGATCACGTTTGACTCGGTCGCTCGTTTCTTAATCAGCTCCTCGAGTCGCGTGAGTATGTCGTCCTTTGACATCAAATCGATCTTCGCGGTCAGGATCTCGCGTCTATCGATGTAGAGTCCGCCCGCCTTCCCTCGATGGACCTCTGCCGTAATGGCAGCGGATATCTGTCCTTGGTCCTTTGCCTCTTCCCTGAGGTCATGTAAAGTCCCCAAATGACTTTCTAGGGAAACTGCATCTCGCTCCGCGAGTGACATTTCCAACTCAATGAGGTAGTTTCGTACAACTGGGTTATGATTGAGTAGAACACTGCCTTGTGTCTTCGCGCCCTTTCGATCTTTGGTATAGCCTGCTTTAATCGCAGCGTCAGTAGCTGTTTGTCCTTTGAGATACTCCCTGCAAAACTTCTTTTGTTTTGAGTTGAGTGGTTGCCAAGTCTTACCCTTGTCGTCAATGTAGGAGTTGCCGTCTTCTGTCGGAACAAGTGGGGTATAAGTTAACTGTTTCATTTATATCTCCAGAGTTTCTAATAGAGTTATTAGAATACTAATAGATTTTAAAGAAATAAAATAGTTTTCTCGTGTCCTCTCTCCTTCCTACCTGTTTGTTTCTAATAGTTTAATAGAATTCTATTACTTTTGTTTTCTCACACTGTCCACTGTCCACGAGCCTTTCAGCATGATTCTATTAGTTTATTAGTTCTATTAGTAGTTCTCGTAAACTTTTTTCAAAAACTTTTTTATTTTCTAAAACTACTAATAAGACTTTTCTAATAGTTACTTTATCGGTTCGAGCTCATAGCGTATAGATTTGTAATCCCTAGCTGTCACAGGTTTGTCGACATCTGTCTCGTCGTACTTATGTACATACCAGAACTTTTCGCCTGTTTCGATATCCTCGAGCAACGCATCTGGATCCAAGTTTTCCAACTCCTCTATTATGGTGCTTTCACTAATAGGGTCGTTTAGGTTTTGAGCTTCAGGTGATCTCCAAGCTTCATCATTCCCTGTATTAAGCACACTCCACAACTCGTTATAAAGATCGAGTATCTTTTCTATCTTATCAACTGTAGTGACACAAAGGAACTCTTGGTATTGGTATGGGTTCCTTGCTTGCTCATGAAAATGACATAAGCTAACTCTATATAGTTTATTTTCCATTTCTTTCTCCTTTTCTATATATTTCCACGCTTCCACTGTAGCACGTCCCTCCAGGTGAAACGTATACTTCGGTGTCCTCGATGCAAATAATCTTATAATCACTGTTCTCGAACATATATAACTCGAGTCGAGAACTCCCACACTCAGGATCTTGGCTATAGTCATACAAGTGTTTCACAGTGCCTAAATCCACGTATTTGGTTTCAGTCAGCCCTTCCTTTTTATTATAGGCTAACTCTTTCAACGTTTGAATCGCCATCCCACCGTCCTCTCCATCTAGGGTTTGGTAAGTATTTATGTGGTCTACCATTTCTGCTATTGTTTCCATTTCTTTCTCCTTTCTATAATTGAAAATAATCAAACTCTCCAGGAACTTCTACGCTTTCTACAAGTGTAGTGCTTCCTTCCCAATTATTTATAATAGGGTCGGTCGACGTATTCTGTCCTTTAGTGTAATCGTCTGAGTTAAGTGTGTTCTGCCATATTGTTTCGTATGACTGTATAATCGCTCGAACTACATTTTCTTCGTTCGCACAAGTACAGATTTCTAGTATCTCTCCTTGTTTTGTTTCTATACATAATCGCATATCTCTCTCCTTTCTATATTATTTTAGTTAAATATTCAAACCCGTGTCCATCCGATACATGGTGGGTGGCTCTTAGTTTTCCGTTATAAGTATAAATAAATACTTTCGCCCAGTGAGGCTCACCTACGTCGATACCTCCCCCTTGACTCAATACTATCGCGGGGTTAGGGTATTTATCCCCTAGCTCTCTCGAATACCAGCAGTTTCCGTACATTGGTTCGATCACTCTTTCCCAAAAGTCTGGTCCACAAAATATTCCTTCTTTCAGGAATGTTTCACCATTTCCTTCGCCTTCAGCTAATCTTTCGATTATTTCGTTACCTATATACACTTCGTCGAGCACCACATTTTCTTTGGTCTCGACCCCTCTTTCTTTATTAATTAGTTTAATTAATTTTTCCATCTCTCTCTCCTTTCTTTGTTATTAAAATCCTAGCCCTTTTAAAAGCTAGGGGTATATTATAACCTAGATTTTACACGGGAAAGTAAAGCACCCCCGCGACTAAAAACACTATCTCCCATAAAAAAGCCCGCGTTAGCGGGCTCTTTGGCTCGGTGTGGTCTATCCTTCTTTATGAACTCTTAAAGCGTATTCATTCGCAATCTTCATTGCCGTGAATTTCACATACTTCGGTGCCTGTTTAAATGCCCTACGCTGTAGGTTATTCGGGCTACCTAGTTTATATACGCGGTCGAGTGGTCTACGCGGGTCTAAGTACCAAGTAGTCCTATCGCATGGGTAGGATGCTTGTTGTTGCTCTGGTACCTCTACTCCTATCAATCCTGCCCACTCGATGTATTTTTGTGGTGCTTCTTGATCGTTTGGATCAATGCCTGCTTCCACTGCTAAATGTTTCGGTATGCGCACTTCCCAGTATCTATTCATGTTCATCCCTCCAATACATTCGGTCGGCGAACTCCCTGCAAAACAACTGCTTGTCCTCGCGCCATCTTTCCACGTCGCGCTGTCCTTGTCTGAAATCCGCCTCAGCCTGTTCGGCGAGTTGTCCCTCGTAGTCCATTGGCTCCCAGTCTGGGTTTTCTCTGTGGAACTTGTCGTTTTGCATCTGCCAGTAATCGTTAACTGATTGTTCTGCTGTTCTCACACAAACTA
>Ga0098044_1000831_pt1 | contig 16204 bp, 24 predicted proteins | sample 10_taG_FD_75053 | JGI IMG/M metagenome (GOLD analysis project Ga0098044, IMG submission 75053) | Marine viral communities from the Subarctic Pacific Ocean - 10_ETSP_OMZ_AT15264 metaG | ecosystem: Environmental > Aquatic > Marine > Oceanic | place: Pacific Ocean | collected 2015-01-16 | reverse complement strand
CTTTAGTTAATTTACCTTCTAATAAAAGTATCACATACTTTGTAATATTTTTACCATTATTTTTATTAACTACTATCATAACCCTTATTAATTATTTATACTATAAATATAACGTCATTTCCTTGGGAAGCCAAGCAGATCGTGGGGGAGGTTACTTTTTATTTTGTTTCTTTAGATATTTCAATGCCTCCACTATTTTACCACAATCTTCATATAATTCCTCATCTTCAAATTTGGGTAAGGTGGATTCTAAGGTATGTTGGAAATCCCTTTTATCTATAGTAACATCATATATTTCACCTTCACTAATACAAACTACACTTAATGCATGGTGATGACGTTTTTTACTCTTTAAATTTTTTAAGACGGTTTTAACTAAAGCCTTATTTATTCTAATGTCCCCACCAAGAACAAGTCTTTCAAATTCCTCAGGATTATCTACTTCAAATTCTGTTGCCATGGTTAAAATAAATTTAAAAAATTCATATTTATCTTTTTCTCCTTTAACTTATTAAACCCCTCATCTTTTTTTAGCATTTTAGTTGCTAACTTTTCAAGGTGTTTTTCTTTTGAAATTTTAAAATCATCCACAATAGAATCATGTTTACGATTTTTAAGAAGCGGTATTTTTTTATCCTTTTTCATCGATAATAAATATAAAAAAAATATGGGGGAAATCCAAACTATACCTTACTTATAATTTACAAGACTATAAGGATCATCATCATCTTTTTTATCTCCATCTAAACCTAATTCTTTAAGTCGTTGTAAATGATAATCATCTAATTGGAAGTCAATTGCGTCCGATGTATTATTTAAAGGGATATGATCTTCTAATTGTTGGAGGTCTTTTTCAGTGAATACATTATCTACAAATAAAAAATAACAATTATAACAAAGAAATTGAATATTTTCCTTTCTATAGTTTTGTTTATTTTTATCTTTAAAATGTAGGATTAAAGGTACTTTATAGTCAGTAACACGCCGTTCCCCAAATTTGCAATGACTACATTGCTCTTCTAAATGCCCCTCAGTTATGAGCCTATACTTAATTTTATCTGGAGCAAATGATGATGGGTCTATTCTACCTTCTATTATATCTATAAGGGCAGGTTCTTTACCATGACCCTTTAAGAATTTAGGAATACCTTTACCACATTGATTTTTGTGTAATTCAAATAGTGTTTTACCTGTTTCTTCATCATTATAAAGTTTCATCCATCGTTTTAAATGGTGATAAGAACAATTCAAATACCGGGCAGCAGCTTTAACTGATTTGGTTTTGGCCATTGCCCCCAAAATTTGTTGTTTTGTAAAGGGTTTTGCTTTAGGCATTAATCGGGAGTATTATCTAATTTGGAGGATTTTTTATTTAATTCTTCATATTGATTATATTGTTCTTGAGTCATAATATCTAAATCAACCCAAGTATGATCACCTGTTCCTCTCATTACAGGTACTCCTCTTTTTGGGGATTCAGTAGAACAATTAACACAGGTTTTTGTTCCGGGGATTATTTCTAATCGTTTGAGTGGAATTTCATTTCCACATTTTTTACAGTCCATTGTTTCTGTTTTTGTATTTACTTGATACATATTATTGATTTTTAAATAATTTGAATTTTTTTACAGCATTATATAACTGGATGGAGGTTTTGATAGTTACTTTTTTATTTGTTTCTTTTTCAAATAAATGGTAATCATTTAATTTTGGATCCTTAACATCATAAACCCACCAAAAAATAACTTCAGCAATTGTTTCCCCCCAATATTCAATAAGAAGATTTTCAATTATCTTATAATATACATCTTCAAACATTACTATATTAACCCCATATCCTCTATCTAAATTATCACTTCTCTCTAAAGCATATTCTAAATCTCTAATAATAGAAAGAAATAATTTTTTCCTTTTATTTTCTTGGGATTTTTTACTTTCTTTAACTTGGAGGTTTAATCCACCTAATTCCAATAATGATTTTCTAATTTTTTCTTTCATTTATTTCTTCTACTCCAAATAACATTATAAATTTTTCATAACTTAATCTCTTTTTTTCAGCAGCTTTAAGTATAGCTTCATTTCTAAAATCAGCTTTAACTATCCCCACAGGTTCTCTATTTTCATCTAAACGATAATAATATTTATACTTTTTCATAACTTTTGTTTTTTATTAATTCATTTTGGTATTCCTTTAATTCACTAATTGTAATTTTTAGATTACCTAATTCAAACGAACCTACCTCACCACTATCTTTAATAATGTCGTTTAATTGTTGAATTAATTGAAAGTCTTGTTGGGTGAAATTATTTCCATCTATTTCAACAATTACATCATTACCCTCATTAAACCAATCTTGAAGTTGGTGGAGGCTGGTGTTTGGGTTGGAAATATGTAATTTTTTCTTATATACTGGGGATAAAATTGGGTAGTGATATTCATCATTTTTAATCCAAGAACCCCATTTTTTTAAATAATGTTTTCTTGATTGATCCCTCATATTATGAAAATTAATATCATCAGTTACTTTTTCCATTCCATCTTGAAAAATACCACCTCTGCAAGTTAAATGATAAACTAAAGCATCTCTACTTTGGATCAATTTCATCCCATTTAAAACAAACCTATTAAATATATCTGAATCTTCATGGTATGAATGGAATGATTCGTCGTGCATCCCCATTTCAATAATTTCATTTTTATAACAAGCCCAGGGAGCAAATATACCATAGGTAACTTGGTTTTTTTGGTCTTTTTGGATTTGAGAAACAAATTGATTAAAGTCTTCCTCATTAAAATCCTCAGGGTACATTCCAAAATCTTCAACAATTTTTTCTTTTCCTGGTGGGTGTAATGGTGGTTCTATTCTAGTTCCTGCTATTACTGTTTTTGGTTTTAAATGTTTGATTAAATTAATATCAAATCCTTTACCCATAAACATATCAGCATGAAACATACAAACTATTTTATTTGTAGCTGCTTCTATACAGCGATTATATCCTGCTGCTATACCTTGGGGTTTATCTAAAGGATTAACTAAATACTTTATATTATTTGCTTTTAACCAATCAACAGTTCCATCATTATAAGAATCAACCCATACTATGATTTCATTATCTAATTCTGAGTTTTTAAGAATACTAGTTATTGATGATTTCAAGTATCTTAAATTATCCTTACTTGGAAGGCAAAACGATATTTTTTTCATATATAATTTTATTATTATTTTCAATTAAACAAAAGTATCCAAATTCAGATTGTTTAAAATGTAGTGTCATATTATTTCTTTATAATTGCTATTATTTCATTTCCATGCATATTACTTTTTGCTCGTAAATCAAAAATATAGAAATCTTCATATTGTTGTCCTAGTTGTTGAAGTTGGGGAAGATAAGTTTGAGTAATATCTTCACACATCATTACCCCTCCGGGTGATAATAAATCATAATATAAATTAAAAAATTTCAATTGGCTCTCCCATATATGATCACCATCATCTAATATAATGTCGTATTTATTATCTTTTAAGGTTTCTACAAAATCTTCACTATATCCATCTACATCAAAAATTAGTTCAACGTTGTCGCTAAGTCCCCAATTTAAATTGTTATCAATTTGGGAATTTTCATAATGTTCTTTTGTAATAACATCAACCCCCGTAATTTGGTTTATTAAGGGACATTTATCCCAAACATCAATAGAATGGCCCTGTCTAATTCCTACCTCCAACATATTTAGAGGTGAACCTTTTTTTAGATATTGGGTATTAAGAACATAATCATAAGCTACAGCGTATTTGTGTAAATTATTCTTATCTGATTTGGAGTCATTAAATGCCTGGATTAAGTTATAGTATTCCATTAAAGTTTGTTTAGTAAGTTATTTATTGATTTTTGATATATTTTATCTTTCTGTTCGTTTATCATTCGTTGGTCATCTTTTTTTAGTAATGGTGAGGTAAAAGATTTATACATTTCTTTATCTGAAAATTTAAAATCTTGAATAGTAACTATATTCTTCATCCTATATTGGATTAGTTGTTGTTTTCTTCTCAATACTTCAGCTCCCATCATAACATAGGTATCAATCCCACCATATAAAATATAATCATCAGGAATTCCAAATAGTTTAAGAGTTTTAGCACTAAATAAATTACCAAAGCCTCCCCCAAATTTTATTATATGAGTTTGATCTAATTCGGGATCATTATTAGGATAAAAATATTTCTCAAAATTTGATTTATACCATCCATCATAGGTATAAGGTAAATTTATTTGGTCTTCATTTACTAAAACATCCCAACTTTGATCCCATAATTTAGTAGTAGAAGGTGTTATAATAAAATGACTGTTTTGACTACTTAATATATCAAAAGTTTCTAATAATGTTGTCCAAAAAGTATAGGGATAATTAATATCAGGATCCATCCATAAATAATAATCTTTATCAGTTAAAATTTCTTCAATATTTTTCTTTAAGGCCTCAGTTGTTGAAAGTACTCCCCCAACTCTAGGTTTTATATCAATAATATCTTCTAATGTTCTACAACTAATCTTAAAATGTTCAATATAATATTCTTTAGGTAATTTAGAATTTTCCCAATCTATAATTTTATCATTTAAATTTAAAGTAGGTACTAAAGTAATATTATTTAAATGTTTTTTCTCAAGATGAATCATTGTTAATCTATGAAGTCTGACTTGATGTCTAAATTCACCTACTTCCCAAGGCATTATATGTGTTCCAAGGTATATCATACTTTATTTAAAAGTGTAGTTATTTTATAATTTTGGTGATAACTTCTTGAATAAACCCCAACAAAAGGATCCCATATTGAGCCAAAATCAATCATCCAACATTTATCTCCTATAATAGGGTATAATTCATCTATAATAACGTTAGTAGTCATTGAAGCGGATAACCCAAATACTGGATTATCATATTTCTCAAACATTTCAATAATTTTTTGTTTAATATCTTCTTTTTTTAAGAAACAGTTTTTCTTTGGGATTTCAATAAAGTCAGTTAAAAAAGGCAGATTTTTTTTATTTTCCTCAGAAACCACTATAAAATTCATTTTATTAAGTTGATTTGCTAATGGATTAATATCACCTCTTAAAAGTACATCTTCTAATACTCTAGCATAATACCATTCAATTTTTACATTATTATCTTTTAGTAACTTATTTATTAAAAATAAATTATTTTTTATCATATTTTGATCCTCGGGATAAGTTGCTTTATAATAAGGTAAATCACTTTTAAGGGCCTTTATTAGACCATCCCTTAATTCTGGGTAATAATTATGACCATCACAATTATGTCCTTTTTTATTAGAGGCACATAAAAATTCACCATCTCCCCATCTTGATAATGAAAAAAATTCATTATTTTTTAATTTATTAATATAAAAATCTATATTATGATAATGTTTTATTTTTGATTCACTTTCCATTATTTTATTATTTTAACATTATTATTAAAATCAACAATTCCTGTTCCTGATATATCCCCTAAAGGTCCTTTTCCTTTTCCATGTCCTATATCTGTAATATCATGTTTAATATTATTTGGAATCTTATTCCAAAATTTAATCATATCATTTGACCACCATATGTCATCATAAATTATAAATCCTTTATAATTGTTATCTCTTAAATAACAATAAACTTTCCATTCAAAATCCCCCCTATGGGCAGTATCTAAAAATATCCAATCTGCTTCTAATAAAAGATTTTCTTGTTTCATTTGGAAAATATTTCCAATGATTCTATTAACATTTTTAGGTGGGGGTTTTATTCCATAAGAATCATCAATATCATATGTTCTAATATTATTTGTTTTATTAATAGATAAAGCAGTACTACTAGTACCATGATGGGTGCCTAATTCTAGAATATTAATATTGTTAATTTGATTACTCAAATAAGCTAAAAGTTTATAATGGTATCTACCTGCGGGACCATTAATTATAGGTTTATGATCTTCTCGAGTTATTAAGGGAATTAAATGAGACAAATCTAGATTTCTAATTTCTTTATAATTTATTTTTATTTCCATTTTTTTATTTTTTATTTTTTTTTCAAACCCGTAATGTTCTTTTAATGAATCTAATTCTAAATGACATAAATCCCCAGGCATTCTATCTAACCTATTCCATAAATTTTCCCCATGTATTATTTGAACCCACATAGGTAATTGAGTATCAAATATTAAGGAATTATTTAATTTTACAACATCATGATGGTTAGTATGTCTTGGGTTTAAAAAATTATTAATTGTTGATTTAGTTGTAAAAAAAGCATTTGTTGGGAATATAGAATCTAAAAATTTATTAGTATCAATATCCCAATATAATCCATGTGAAAAATTAATTAAATTAACTGAGTTAATAGAAGAATCTTTAATTTGGGATATGTTTCGAATAATTGGGGATTCTAAAGGGAAATTAGTTATTCCTTGTTCTAGATAATAATAAATTAATTTAGCAGTTTCTACATATTGAATGTGAATTAAATCATCATTATCACATATACTAGCTAAAATCTGATTTTCTGTGGGGGATAGTGTTTTATATAATGTAATAATTTTTTCATCTGCCTCTTTACCTTCACTTTTTTTAGACCAAATTATTTTTATAAATTTATATTTATTTTCAAATTCTTTTAATTTTAATTTATATTTTTTAGGTGTGTCTGGGTCACAAATGAGGAAAGCATAAAAATTTTGATCAGTTTGAGAATTTAAAGAGGGTAAAGTATAATTTTTAAATAATTCCATTCTTTTATCCATCCAACATGGTGATCCCTCATATATTAATGATCCCTCTCGAGGCATATTAAATTCTACAATGAATATATAATTAGTCATTTTTTTCATAATTAAAATAATTAAAATCTTTAGAATATATTTTATTTAATATCTCTAAAGTATTACTATTAAGGTTTTTTATTGATGGTTTTTTATTTGATTTATTAATATGGGGGAGTTTATTACCTGATATTTTTTCTAAAGGTTTAATTTCTTTAGTAAGGTTTTCAAACTTTAGTAAATATATAGATTTATTTACAACCCCCTTATCATTAGAAAGATAATAATATTGAGGTAATATATGGTTTGTATGGTATTTATTAAATTGTAATAAATCATCCCATGAATTATTCTCTAAAGTATCCTTAATCCATAAGGCATATTGGTCTATGCTTAAAAATCCTCTATTATCCCAAGAGTAATCCGAAATGAATCTAGTATATGGATCTCTTATTAGGGAGTATTTTGTATATTTTTCAGGAGAGTCAATATAATATTTATAAAATTTCCAAGGCAGGCTTTGAAGTACAATATTGTTTTGGGGATCAATTCCATATAATATGTCTTTATTACAAATATGACCATCATTAGGATAAATTTCTAATAATTTGGCTATAGAACTCCCCGCATTTTTAGGAATATGAATAAATAATATATTTAATTTTTTATTTATAGGCATATTTTAAAGTATAGTTTTTTCTAAAAAATTTTCATAAGTATAATTAAATACCTTAAAATCCTTTTTAAATATTTCTTCAACAATTTTTCTCATTTCATTAGTATATAACTTAGATTTATCTATTTTTCTAATTTTTTTATCATTATAATTCATAACTTTTAAATTATTCTTTATATTATATTTTTTACAAAAAGAATTATAATCATTTGGAAGGTTTTCAAAAAATAATATATCTGTTGTTATTAATTGATTATCTTTTTGAATGAAATCATAACAGTTATTATACCTAAAGTGAGTTTTATAATATTTGTTAGGATAATTTAAAATAAATTTTTTAAAGGATATTGAAGGGGATATAACATCTCTTTTTTGAGATAAAAAATTATAAAGAGAATATAACCTATCATAGGGATTTCGAACCACAGCTAAAATAGGATATAAACTATAATGGGAGGGTTTAATAATATCTTTAGCTGATGAATGAGTATACCCATATCCTTCTACTAAAGAGTTAACCTCATCTAAACATCTAGCTATAGCGTATCCTGCTGATTTTGGTATATGAATAAAAATTACTTTCATAAATTTAATCCTGAAATCCCAGGAAATTTATTGTTTAAAATATTATAATTAGTTTTTTCTTTTATTTGTCTTATACCCTTAGCATCATATTTTAACATCCATTCTATATTATCTCTTTCTAAAGTTCCCCCTTCAAATATAATATTTTTATTAGGATATTTTAAATAAATTTTTTCAATTATATCCCCGGTATTAGATACATCTAAATGTAGTAAATCAAAATCTTCATTTTTTTCTAACCATTTATTTAAATCTTTTTTAACTAAAGTTACATATTTGTTTAAATTATAATATTGAAGATTATATTCTACTATTGATTTAACTGAATTTTTGTATTTATAATTTTCAAAAAGATCATATCCTATTATTTTCCCAAATCCATTATCCCTAATTGCTTGGGCTAAACATACAGTTGAATAACCATATAATAAACCAAAATCAATTATTTTTTTAGGTTTAAGATCTCTAACAGTATTATAAATAGTTTCTCCTATATTATTTTGTGAATACGAGGAATAAATGTGACTAGGTTCTTGATACATAACTATTGTTCTTTAAATACTTCTATCATTAATACATTTTTATCGTTGACCATTAAATAACTACCATCCCTTAGATGGAATTTAGTAAATTGGCCTTGCCTAATAGTATGAGTATTTACCCCTTCTATAGTTCTTTTTTCCCCCCCAATAAAATGGATAATTTTAGTTACCCATTGTCCTTGGTTTTTTACTGATGATTCTAAATCTACTTTCATTACCATCCTTTTTTAATACATTCAACAATATATTCTCGATCTTCTTTAGTTACCCACCATCCAACTGGTATGTTAACAACCTTATTAATTGTTTTATCTAAATTAGGTAGCTCTGTTTTAAATTCAGCCATACAACTATGTTTATCATTTCTTTCATGTACTTGGGAAGCTGCTATCCCACATTCTTTCATCCATTTATAAAACCCGTCTCTATTCTCTACTAACATTGAATAAATCCAGAAGGTAGAATCAAACCCCTTTTCCCTTTTTAACAAAGTAACTCCTTTTTCATTTTTGAGTTGCTCATCATAATAAGTTGCGTTATCTTTATGTACAGAAACTATTTCATTTAAATGTTTAAAATTTTCCATACCAACTACGGCACATACATCATTCATATGAAATTTAAAACCCCATTCAGATATATCAGCTTCACATCTAAAGTCTGTCCTACCTTTTGGATTTCTATCAATGCCATACCATCGTAATAATTTAGCTCTTTCATATAATTCATGATAGGGACAATATAATATTCCTCCATCAATTGACGTGATATGTTTAATAGCTTGTAATGAATTCATTACAAAATTATTATGATTACCTAAATAATTTCCTTTATATTTTGTACCCATAGAATGAGCACCATCTTCTATTAAGGAAGGAGACCATCCAAATTTTCTATGAAAATTGTTACGAATTTCTAAAATCTTATCTAAATCTAATGGATAACCCCCCCAATGTACCCCCATAATAGCTTTTGTTTTTGAGGTCATCTTCCTTTTTAAATCTTCTAAATCCATATTAAGAGTAGTGGGGTCTATATCAACCCATTTAATTTTTAACCCATTTGCCAATATTGGCCAATTTGATGCAGTACAAGTTAAGGCGGTTGCTAATACTTCATCACCATCCTCAATACCAGGCCAAAATTCTTCTGAATAACCTAGACCTTGAAAATTAGTTATTTTTTTGAATGGTTTTTTAAGTAAATGTAATGCTAAATGTAAAGCGGATGTTCCTGAATTTGTAGTTAATATTTTTTTGTTTCCAAAATAACCTCCTAATTGTTTTTCAAATTCATCTACTTTTGGTCCTTGTCCGATATATCCACTGTCTAGTACTTCTCCAACCTTTTCTTTAGCAGTAGGCGCCATAAAAACTTTAAATAATGGTATTTGTTTTTTAGATTTCTTCATAAAACTTTTTAAATTCATTAAACATTTCATCTACTGGGGAATTAAAAATTTTACCTATAGAATATTTATTAAATATTTTTACATTTTGATGATTATTTGTTAATTTTTTTTGCCATTCAAAATTTAACCTTTCTCCATTTTCTTTAGTTTGTTGAGTAAAAACAGGAGTGTTTAGGAAAAAAGGTAAAACAACTGCCCCCGTTGCCCCATATAAACTACATTTTGTATTTTTTAATATAGAAAATTGGGTATCTATTGAATCCTTCCCCTCCACATTAAAACATAATATATTGTCTTTATATTTAGAATATAATTCTGTATTTTTAAAATCTATAGAACCCCCCTTATTATCCCTTTGGGGGATATCTATTAATATAATATTAAGGTTAAGTTCTGTTATTATTTTTTCAATTAATATAATCCAGTTTATTGGGTTCCAATCTTCATTATCGGGTTCACCATTTCTATATCTTGATCTAGCTACTAATGATATAACCTCTTTATTTTGATTTTTAAAATAAGAATTAATTTTATTATTTACAATTTTATCAAAATTAGGCTTTGATTCATAAGGTATATATTCTCCTGGGGGGTTATGAGACATATTTCTATGCCCACCAAAAGAAAGAAGATCTGGGGAATATACTATAATTTCATCACATTCATCTTGATAATGTAATTCTATTTGGCGTATATATTCCATAAAAATATAGGGCATAATATCCCTTCCCCCTATATGTTCTCCTGCACCCGATGGGTATTTTAATACATTTTCTAAATCTATAGGATAGGGAATATATTCATGTATAAAATCATTATATAATCCTTTTCTTCCTTCAAAACCACAAGCAATAGCAATACTATTAGGGTGTTTTTTATTTTTTATTTCTCTAATTTCAGGAATCCACCAACTAATTTCATAACTAAATTCTCCAACCCAAGGACCAAATATTATAAGTTTATTTTCCATCTATAACTTACTATATAATTCGTTTTGTTTTTCTTGTTTTTCTATTGTTTTAGGGTGATACAAGCAATATTCTTCTCCAGGTGGTAATTTAGACATAACTTCAAACCCTGTTAGTACCTCATGTACTTTATTTACCCATTTTATTTTATTATTATTTCTATAAATTCTCCATTGATAATCAGGAAAATTAACCCACCCTTTTTCATCTACTTTCCACATCCATTTATTAATATGACCCTGGGTTAAACCTTCCACAGTATTAATTCTAGGCACTCGAAAAACATCTACTGTTGGATTCATTTCTAATATATGAGATAAATTTTCTAACATTGTAGGAGTAATCATTTCATCAGCATCAATTTGATAAATATAATCCCCATTACATAATGAAGTTAAATAATTTTTCATTTTAGAAAAGTCACCATCAAAGGGATGAGGATTCCAAGTTTTTAGTGATGAAGATAAAAATTCTTCTACTTCTTTAGTACCATTATTAGAATCAAATAATATTATTATTTCATCTTCTTTTCTTTTAAAATTTAATAAAACCCCTAATAATCTTTGGATTTCAATAAATTCATTACATACAGTAATTGCATAACTTATCTTCATCTTAAACAATATGAAACGTAAACCATTTCTTTACTATTTTGGTAAGTATGTTGTTTCTTTTCTTTAAATTTAGCTATTTTATATTTAGATCTTATATAAACTAATTTAGAAAGAACTTCTTTTTCATTTTTTAAATTTTTAAATGAAAGTGTATTTCTTATACATTTTGATTTCTTAGGTTTGAATATATCTTTACCCTGTTCATCTTTTCCAATAAACTTTCTTTCTCTTTCTTCGAATGGTGCATCTTCAATGTGTACTGTTAGTCTCATCATAACTTTTTATTTTAGTTAAATATAACAATAATACCCCAAAAAGCCAAACTATTAGGGAAGAACTCCTATATAACTTAACGCCTCCATAAAATCTTTTTCATTAAACATTTTCATAGTTGACATATCCATTCTATGTTCATAATATTGATCTTCTTTATTTGGGATTGGGTATTTATGTTTTTCTTCTTCTGTAACTTTAATTGATTTTACTGCTGCCCATTTCCAATTTTCTGCTTTAGAACCATTAGCAAATACCATTCCTTGTTTGGGTAAATTTATTGTTGAAGGCAACCAAGATTTACCTTCATTATCTTCATAAATTAAATCTTTATAAAGTTCAGGTAATACATCAACTTGTTCATTTAAAAATTTCTCATTTGATTTCATTAATGAATTACTTTGAAACCCGCATCCATAACATATATAATTTGTTATTTTATCATTTATTTCTTGTGAGTAACAAGCATCAGACCCACATCGAGGGCATTCTGTTAATTTATCTGAGTTCATATTTCAATTTTTTTTAATTTGGGTAGTTTTAGTTTAGGTAATTCGGGTAATTTATTATCTCCTATTTTTTTAAGTTTTGGTAATTGTAAAGGTACTTGTTTAGGAGCTTCTATAACATTTTTATCTAAAATTTCTCCTAATAGTTCTTTCATTTTTTCATATGAAAAGTTTTCTTTACAATATGCAGCTTGACGTCCAGAATTTGGGAGAAAACCTTTATATTTTTTATAACTATCCTTTAATACTCTCCCTAATTGCATTGTATCAACATCAAACCATTTTGCTCCTTCTATAAACCAATTATTTCTAGCGCTTGGGTGAACATCATTAAAAGTACCAGGTAATAAAACACTCATATCTGATTTAATAAAATCAATATGGCCTGACCATCCTGTAGTTATAATTGGTTTTTTAGTTTGAGTAAACTCAAGTAAAGGTCTTCCAAATCCCTCACCTTTAGTTAAACTAATCATGGCCTTAACTTTAGAATGATTATACAATTCATTTATTTCACTATCAGTAAAATCCCCATGGAGTAAATAAATGTTAGGTAATTTACCCCTTACTGTTTTTTTAATATTTTGAATTTTCTTTAAAGTAATATCCCTATCCATATAAGAAGCCCCAGAATGGGATGTTTTTAAAATTAAAGCTGGTTGTTTTTGTTTATTTTTAAATGTTTCACAAAAAGATTTAATTAATAAACCTACATTTTTTCTATCATGTCCAAAATCTCCTTGTATCCAATGACCTAAAAATAAATAACAAAATTCTTCTTTTATTTCTGATAAATTGAATGTTGACTTTACTTTTTTATAAACATCTTGATTAAAACCTTCAAATAAAATTTCTGTAGGGGTAGTTATTTCAAGACTCCCAACTTGTTGTTTTGTATTTTTATCATGTTTTTGAAATTTACTATTTTTAAGAACCTCTAAAGTATGTTTAGAAGAACCTAATACTAAATCCATTCTATTACAACCCTCAATCCATTCACCAGGACATAATGTTGATTCAATCCCTGCTGTTATTCCTATACTATAATGTCCTTGGGGTTGGTATTCATTTGGAATAGTAATTTGAATCCAAATATCAGGTTTAGGATATTGTTGGTTAGGTTGAGGGTAAAATAAATGTTTATTTAAAAATTCCCATTCATGATTATCATTAATAAAACCCCAAGGAGTATTTCCCCATCTTTGAGGTAAAATTTTAACATCATATTTATCTAATTCTATAAAAGCTTTAGCTACATCCCTAGATCTTGAACCATACCCTGAATAGGTATCAATTGGACAACTTATTGTTACTATTGGTTTATTCATTTTTTAATAAATTAAGGCGTGTGTTTGTATGTTTTTATTTTTTATGTTAGTGTTTATAAGTTCAAATTTTTCTCTTGGTTTCCAAGTATCAAATAACTCGTCTATTGCTTCGATTACTCTATTGCTCATTTTTATAGCAGTAAAACCCGCTTCATCACTTAAAGCCCATTCTCTTCCTTTCAAACCCCTCTCTTTTCTTTTTTTAGGGCCTAAATCATATACTTTTCTTATTTGTTTTGCAGCATCTTCAGCAGAACATCTATCATCCCAAATATAGGGGGTTAGTGGTGAACCTTGCATAGATCTATTTGTTGGGTAAACGGGAAAGGCCCATTCACCGTGTTTTTTGTAAGTTCCTAAATGGTTAGATGGGAAATCTTCATCAAAGTCAATCCACCCCCCCTTTTTAACTCCGGGGCCTTCATCTTCATCATATTCAAATCTCATTTGATCTTGCATCCCCCCAGTTACATTAGCTATAATTGGATTTCCTGCTAACATTGATTCTGTTAATGTTAACCCCCAACCCTCGTTTGAAGTTAGTAGAATTTGAACATCTGATAGGTTATAGAGTAAATTTAAATCTTGAGTAGATAGTTTTTGTTGAGAGAAATATATTGAATTTGGGTAATTTTCCTCAAATAATAATTCCCTTACTGCCTCCAAATCAGTTCCATGCTCACTTACAACTTCAGTGTGTAATAAGAAAGCACATTTATCCGCTTTTTCTTTAGGGAGTGAATCTAAAAACAACCTAAACGCCATCATAGTATCGGGAATTTGTTTTCTTCTAATGTTTCGGGAGTTAAAGAACATTAAAAATTCAATTTCTTTATCACCAAAAAGTTTCTGTTTTAATTCAGTTATTATTTCTGAATTTTTATCAATTGGGAAATACATTTCTGAATTTAAACCATGGGGAATATATTTAATAACCTTATTTTTAGCTTTATCACCTAATACAATTTTATTTATATTTACTGTTTGTTTGGAAATTCCTAATAATGCATCACATGATTCATAATAAGCTTTATTATATAAGGGTGCAGGATAATCATCCCAAATATTAAGATAAATTATTGGTGTTTTTTTCCTAATCTCATTCTCAATTTGAAATAACCATGTAAAATATCTTGGATCAGTAATGATAAAAATAGCATCAGGTTTTTCTAATTTAATAATTTGTCTTACTAAATCGGAATTACCATATCCATCTACAGGATATAAAAATACACTAGAATCTTCTAAACCTGTTTCTTTATTAGTATTTTCACTTAAATCAAATCTTTTCCCTTTATCGGGGTGTTTTATAGCTCCGGCTAATTGAACCCAATTAAAATGTTGGGAAGTATGTAAAACCATTTCTTTTGCAACTGTTGCTACTCCTGAATGTACCCTAATATCATCACATATTAAGAGTATTTTTTTCCTTTTATCTTTAGGAAGATACTTAAAATATTTATTCATAAATTATTTAATTTTTAAATCATGATTAGTAATAGTTCTTCTAAATTCATCATCTTTCATATAAAGATCTACTGCCCTTTCAGATAACTTTTGAAATGAAAATTTTCTTTTAATACATTCAATTCTAAAATTATCCCAAAGTTCACTATCAATCTTTACACTAGTTAATTTTTTGTTTGACATTTTATTTATTTTTATAATATTATATATAAGTATATTAGGATTTAGAAAGGTTAATTCCTAATCCACATAATTCTAAATTATCTTTAAAAGGACAAAAAGCACAATTCCATTCTGATGCGTTTGGTTCCATTTCTTCTTTTGTATAAGTATTGTCAACAAAACAAGTTTCAATGAATTCATTTAAAACCTTTGTTGCTCTTCCCATTTTTATTTTTCCTGATGGGGGAGTGAATTCTTGGATTCGTTTTTGTGGAAAATCTCCTTCAGTATAAATTTTCCTTCTCACTATCATAAATTCAATATCAATACTTTTTTCTGGGATTCCAAATTGTTTTGAAAAGTATTTTTTATAAAGAAGAAGTTGATATTGTTTTTCCTCATCGTTTTTGGCATAACTTTTCCACCCATTAGTTGAGGTTTTAATATCAATAATTTTAAAAGTTTTTGATGGTTCATGGTAAAAAACTAAATCTAAAAACCCAATATACAAAATGTTAGGAAATTTAGTATTAGGTGCTATGGTTATTGGAGTTTCTACCCCAACTAAAAACCATCCACGTTTACTAAAATATCTCCCTCTTTTCTTTTTTATGTAAGATAGAATTTCTACTCCATCATTATAAAATTCTTGTAATTCTCCAGGTTGTGAGAAATGTTGATTATTATTTTTTTTATAACCTATAGTATAATGTTCTCTTATTTTTTCTTTTAAGAACTCAAAAATATCTACCCTGTCAGCTTCTGCCCCACTTTTTTCATACATTACTTCTAAATAATGTTGTAAAGTTTCATGAAACGCTGTTCCAAATATTGTATGAATACTTTGGGTATAAATCTTAT
>Ga0098044_1000829_pt1 | contig 16237 bp, 8 predicted proteins | sample 10_taG_FD_75053 | JGI IMG/M metagenome (GOLD analysis project Ga0098044, IMG submission 75053) | Marine viral communities from the Subarctic Pacific Ocean - 10_ETSP_OMZ_AT15264 metaG | ecosystem: Environmental > Aquatic > Marine > Oceanic | place: Pacific Ocean | collected 2015-01-16 | reverse complement strand
TGGATACAACTTTGATAGTGCATCATATGACAGATATGAAAGTAAAATTATATCAGCAAAGGCTAGATATGGTAATGTAGGAAGTTATATGGTGGGATTTAATGGTAACAAGTGTAAATTCTATCCAAATAGGGAACTAGCATTTAGTGATACCCAAGATAAAAAAGATACTACGACCAGAAAGAAATGAATGTAAAATGTGTGGGAGTCTAGGGTATACAGATATGTATTATTACACGGCTCCCATAGGAAAAGAAGAATTAATAGTATGCAAAAAATGTGCAATAAGAGAACACTATGGTACGAAAGCAACGCAATCTAAAAGATATCAAAAAGACAAAGCCCAAAACTCAATATTTGGAGAAAAAATACATAGCAATTGACCCTGGCAAGTCTGGAGGAATTGCAGTTCTCCATGAAGATTATGTAGAGGCTTATAAATGTCCGCCAACATTTAATGAAATGGCTAAATTAATAAATTTAATTAATAATGGTTCCTACATATGCACAATGGAAAAAGTTCATGCGTTTCCAACGGATGGAAGAAGTTCAGCTTTTAAGTTTGGAGTAAATTATGGAGCTTGGATAGGAATACTTGAATCAAATAACATCGAATATGAATTAGTAACGCCTAGAGTATGGCAAAAGGATTTTAGTCTTCCAAAAAATAAGAAGGAGAGGAAACAAGAATTGAAAAAAATAGCAAAATGTTTTTATGAAAAAACAACATTATATACATCAGATGCAATCTGCATAGCAATATGGAGGAGAGCAAATGAAAACTAATTATGATTATTTAAAAATAATGTTTAAAGCAAATTTAAAATTATTAGAATATGCAAAAGAATCAGATGGTGACACTAAAGAAATAGTTGTACAATCAATAATAATTGGATTAATAAACTATACAAAAGAATTAGAAAAAAAGATTATAATGGGAAAGAGCTAAGAAAATATTAGGCAGTAGGTTTATAGGGAACTTGGGTGGTTTTAGTATTTTTCCACCTAAGCCCTACTGTCTTCTAAGAAAAATTACCCTGTTCCAAAGCTTGTAAAGCTTTTTCTACATCCTCTGGCAATATTTGCTTTCTAATTTTATCTAATTCTTTTTGTCTCTTTTTAGCTTCAGCAGTTGGATATACTCCAGCTTCTGATTGAAGAGCCCATCCAATTTTACCTTCTTTTAATAATGGTATATGCTGGCTAACGACTCTACCAGCAAATGTATTTAGTATTCTTATTTTTTTAGCACTATCTTCATGGTCATATTTCTCTAAACCACCTATTAATGTAAGAATATTATCATCATCAAGGTCTACTAAATCAAGCATTATTCCAATATCTATTAAGTCAGAAGTAATTGGACCTCCAAATGTAGATATAATTGGGCCTTTACCATAAAAAGCTTCATTAATTTCTTCCTCATCTCCAGTTAATACAGTTGCCCATTGTCCAATTCTAGTAGCAGTATCATGTTCTACTAAATTAGAAAAGTTTACACCAGTCATAGCAGAAGCCATTACTGGAGCAAGAAAATAAACCAAAGCCATTCTATATGCTTTTGAGATACCTTGAGCATCCATCCCAGGCAGTACTTTTCCAGATATCATATCATGCTTGGCTTCTCTTAATATTTTTATATTTCTTTCTAAAAATTCAAAACTATAATGTTGAAATTGTCCTAAAAATTTACCAACTTTACTTCTTAAAGCTTTACTCTTTGCATAATCAGCGTAATCAAAATGATTTAAAACAACCATATTAACTGCATAATTTCTTGCTCTTGTTTTTATTTTTTGTCTTACTTGAGCATCAGTCAAATCTTGATTTCTAGATTTTAACTGCTCTATATATTTTGGAGTATGTAACCAATCATACATCTGGGCAAAAGCAATTTTAAATGTATGTTTTCTATTGGAATTCTCAGCTTGCCTATGTAAATAGCTTGATTTTCCAGCAGCCCAACCAACCTTATCTGCGATTTTTTCAAGACCACTTTTCTTAACATATTTATGTTTACCAGTAGACTCATCATATTCTATTGATTTAAATGTAGAAGCTGGAGTTCCTAATTCACTCTCTAATAATTGAGGAGAAGTTTCCGAGAAGTATAAACCTACTCTCTTTAATTCTGATTCTATATCAACATCTTTTAGACCTATTCTATTTAATATATCATTAGATTTTCTGACTTGAATAGGCCCCCACTCTACATAGTCCAATAATCTTTGTGTAAAATTTCTTAAAGCTCCTCTAGGATTGTATCCTAACTTAGATATAAACTCAAATCCAAGAAGTGTTCTCATCACAGCCCTTGTTTGTGGAGACATATTTTGATGACCATTAGATGCTTTATGCATATCTTGTATATAATTAACAACTGATTGAGCATATCCTTTAGCATCCCCATCAGTCTTATATATTTTTTCTACATCAGATAAACCTTTAATCATATGCTTATTCATATTAGCAGTATAATTAAACCTATTAACATCATGTATATAATTAGTAACAGAGTTTAAAAAATTCTTACTATACTCATAATCTTCACCCCTACTTTTTGCGTGTCCACTTATGTAACTATTTATATCTGCAACAACTTCATTTGCAGTCCTCTTATTTTTACCTTTCTCATAAGGATTTGCAACTGTATTTAACTCATCTAATTTTGGCATTAAACCAGACATAAAATCAACATTTAAATCTCTAGTATAATGAGGAAAAAATCCATTACCTTCATATTTTGGCATTAATTTGCCTTCGAGATTTTTCTTTAAAGCCTTTACTCCCTCGACAGATAGTTCCCCTCGTTGCATTTCAGCTCTATTTATAATTCCATCTATTTGAGCAGTTACACCATTTCTTAATCTTTGATATAAACCATCCATCAAAGTTTTATATGTAACAAGAGAATCGTACATATTTCCAGAAAGTCTTGTTCCATCTGGGTTTCTTACATTAGCTAAATCCGTACTAGATAACTTTATAGTTCTCTTACCCTCATTGACTTCTTGTTTTTGCTTCGAAGTTAATTTGCTATAAACATCTTTTTCAACAGAAGATATAGAGCCCTTCCTATCTTTATTTTCAAGCAACTCAATCATATCATCAAAGACTTTTAAATATGTTTTTTGAACATACCCTTGCATTTCCTTTTGTATATCGGTTATTTTATTTAAACTCTTGGCATCTCCATTTTGATAATTAACTATTTCTGTTTGCAAAGCATCATCTAAAGTCTGCATCTTTTTTTGAGATTGCTTAACAGTTAATCCAGAAGATTCAAAATATCCTCTATCCCTAGCTTCTGATTCCAAATTCTTCATCATATCGGACATTAGCCTTTTATCGGTAGATTCATGCTCTCTAAAATAAAAGTTTGATAACTGCATATTTCTCAATACAGAACCAATAATAGGGTCTTTCTTACCAAACTTAGAAGTCTGCCAAAATGAAACAGCAAAAGCATTATCTAAAGTTCCCTTATCTATTAATCTATCTAGCTCTTTTAGTCTTGTTTTAAACGAGCCTAGTTGGCCTTTTGTTATATCAATTTCTCTAGCTCCTAAATCATTTATAGAAACTAAAAATTCAGTTTCCACTATCCTAAAAGCAGCTTCATATGGGTCTCTAAAAGTAGCTCTTGCCTTTTTAGTATTAGCCCAGCTCTCTATTTCTTTTCCTAAGTCTCTTGCATTTGGTAAACAAACTGCCATTAAGATACCTCCTGACAACCTTTAATAAATTCTTTTAACTTTGTTCTTCCAGTTTCTTCTTTAATTCCAAAGGTTTCATCAGCTTGTTCTAATCTTTTTCTCATGCTCACAACCTCTTTTAATTCCTTTTGTAAATATTTTCTACTCTTTTCCAATGTAACACCCCTATAATCACCGCCATTTGCATCTCCTCCATACAAAATATACATAGGATTTTTTCTTAATCTTCTGTAAGAAACACTTTGTTTATTAATGTCTATACCACCACTAAGAACATCACTCACTAATTGCTTCATATCATTTTGTATAGTAGAACGAATCGCCAAATACTCAATTGGGTCTATTGTTTTATTCTGAACCATTTGCATTTTTAATCCATTCATAATATTTAAGTAATCCTTAAACTCAGCAGTTCTTCCAGATACCTCTGCTATGTCAGCATAAAAACTTAAACTAGCATCATTAATTAAATCAAACCCACCTGAAACTCTATTTGTATCCCTAGTCCACTTTATACTGTTATAGTCATATATTGTATCTTCTATAGGCTTACTAAATGACGGCAATCTAACATTAGATAATGAAAATAAAAACGAATCTTCACCCTTGCCAATCCTAACAGAATAATCTGGCTCAGATGTAAAATCTTTCATATCAAATCTCTTATTATAAAATCTATCAAAATTAGATTCAGTTACTTGAATTATTCCCAAAAGTTGTTTCACCGCCGCCACTTCTTCTGAAGTAATACCTTTTTCTATACCAAATAATTCTCTTGTTTTCTCTGCCCTAGAAGCCTCTGTTAAAAATTGTAAACCCCTTCTGTATCTACTGCTTTTACTATATGGCATTGGGACTAATCTACCATTATGCACACCAAGAGTAAAATTATCTTGAGGGGAACGCATAAAATCAATAATAAAATCAACTCCATATTTATTAAATCCTCTTAATAGTAATTCACTTTCTACTGTATAGTTACCCTTTTCTGGATTTATTTCTCTTAAATATCTAACGGTAGCATCGGTTAATAAAGTTGTTTTTCCATAATCAAGTATATCTTTTAGACTATCCCCGCTACCATACATTAACTTTCTTAACTCTATAACATCCTTTACATCTGATTGTCTATTAGTATCCCCACCTAATCCACCTCTAAAATCTATAAGAGATTCTATAGTATTATGTCTTACAACAGCATCTATAGTTTCTTTCCCCTCAACAGGTTCAATTTTATACTTTCTTAAATCTACGGTTTTACCAGATATAAAGAACTTTTTTGGTATTCCATGCATTTTTTTAGTTATATCACTTATAAGATTATTCTTATAATTTATAAGACCCTGCTTTTGCTTATAAGATAAATCATTTCTATTCTTAGTTTTTATTATATCTCTTTTAATTTTTCCTACAGCATAAGCTCCAGAGTTATAATCTCTTACTTCTTTCAATATTAAGCTTTGTGTATAATCTGCGTGTGGAGCTCTTCCTTCTAACTCGTAAGTCCCTCCTGATATTTGATGATACCAATTATCTAAATGTCTTACTAAATCACCAGTAACAGTTGGCTCTGACTTATATTTTTTATTTGCATTACTTTGAAACACATCTGCTTGCCATACTTGATTTAATGTTCTTTCTACGACTCCTCCTCTAGTACCTTCTGATATCCCTTTAACATTTTGCTTTATTGTACCAACTCCATCATCAAATATATCTCTAGTATCTTTTTCAAATACTTTTTCCTTGCCATATTTTTCATATTTTATTTCTTTAGGCTCGAACATTAATTGAAATTGTTTATCTTTTTTAAACTTACCCCACAACCTAGTATATAATTGATTACTCATATTAGAATTAAAATTATAAAAAGAATCTAATTTATTATATACATCATTATATGTTATACTTCTACTCTCTCCACTTTTTTGGTATGTCTCATTCCCTATAACATTTAAAAAGGCTCCATATTCTGTCATTACTTCTTTTATCATAGCCTTATCTAATTCAGATAATTCTATTTCTTTTCCATCTTTATCAAACTTTCTAAATATTCTCAACCTTCTATCATTTTTATTTTGTGTTATCGCTCTATTAATAAAACCTACTCCTTGCTTTCTAGCTTCGCCTGGAGTAATACTTTCTTCTATACTTGGAAATAAGAATCTTGGTTTCCAATTCCTTATATCAGTCATAAGTTCTGGATTAGCGCCTCCACCCATGTCTATCATATATTGAGTTTCTAAAGCTGCTCTTTGATAAAAATCTTTATTATTAAAATCAATAACTAATCTATCTAATTCACCAGTCCCTGAGTTTTTAGTATAAAACAACACTTGAGGCAATTCACCTTCCCTAGCTTCAAATCTTTTTAGTGCTTTATCTTCTACTATCCCATCTTTAACTGTTATATTTTGAGCAATGTGGCTTAAATTATTCAACATTCTAGGGACTTTTTGCACTACACCAATTTGCTTTGTAGCTAACTCACTATTAGCAGCCATATTTTCTATATTACCAACAATTGTAGTAGGGGAATCAGCCCAAGAAAATCTAGTAGGAATTGTTAAAGTACTAGGGTCTACTCCTTGTACAAAATATTGTCCTGATTTTATTGCATGGTCTATCATAGGCTTTCTTGCCCCATAAAAATAGTCTACCTTATCAGCATCATAATCCCCCTCAAAAATATTAACGATGTCTAGACTATTAACTAATGCAGATTTACCATAAGACTTGGGAAGGAATCCTTTTAATCCTAAAATAGCCATATCGTTTGGTCTTGTACGAGGTTTTCTATTAGTAATAAGACCTATTTGCAAATCAGGTCTTGGCTTCCCTTTTTCAAATCCACCGTTTATAAAATCATGCAACATACCTAATGTCCTGTCCTGCCTTATTACATCCCATTCTTCTTTTCCAAATAATTTTTCTGGAGTAATTGTCTTTCCTCTCTCAACAAATATTATATCTCTATTCCCCTTTATAATCTCATTAATATTAGATGACCTCTCATGCTCACCTATCATTATTTCACCGTATCGTTCAATTTTGCCATCTTCACCAAGAATTGTTGGCTTTAATCTCATTGTTGGGTCTACAGATTGTATAACGGGAGCCTGTCCTCCATACCTAAATACATTCCCTCCCTCAGTTTCTATAACAGACCTTTGACCATTAATAATAGTATTAATAAAAAGATTATACATTTTATTTTTAACAATATTCTCACTATATGACATAGGATTAGCATCCCTAGACATGGATATAAAATCCATCATAGCACTCAACTGTTTTCCACTTCCTTGACTTGGGTCTAAACCAATGCCTTGTTGTCCAAAAGCTTCTATTGCAAACTGTCTGACTCTTATTGGATTATCTACAAGTAACTCCATATTTTTAATAGCATCACGAACTTGTTTTTGATACCCACTATTAAACATAGCATCATGTTCTGCATTTGTCATATAATTAAAATCAGCGGTAGATTCTGTAGCTGACTTAAATGTTTTATCTATTTCAGCTTTAAATCCTATACCATCAATAGGTATATTTCTTATTTTTTGGGTGCCTATTTTTGGAATTGTATTAATTTGATTAAAAGGTCTATTTATAATACTATTATCAATTTCGAATCCTTGAGCATTAATACTTAATTTTCCTTGATTAAATGCCTTAGCTCCGCTAGATGTTAAAAGTATATCTATATCATGCTTAGAGAAAAATCCATCAAGAGATTTATCATATATAAATAATGTTTTACCTAACAAAAGTTGACCATCTCTACCACCAGATGAAATAGCAGGCTTGACTGGATTCGTAGAGTTCGGATTATTCCCCATCATAGCATGTGCATATCTGATTTGACTCTTACTTACAAATGCAATACTATCAAAAGAAGATACCCTACTATGAACATCTCCAATTTGATTCTCTAGTATTTGTTGTATTCTTTTATCACTATATCCATCTTCCTTCAATATACGAGAGACTTCCTTGCCTATCGAAGAATAATCTACATCATTCCATATCGCAACATTAAATCCATTTTGTCGCATAACCTTGCCCAGAGCGTCATATGTCCTTCTATCATTAGCTCTGTCGTAAATATTCATCATACTTCTTACAATTGCTCTATCATGTTTAACAAAGTTTTTAGAATCATATAATTTTACACGACTCATATCTTTACTTATATTAATGCCTTCTCCATTTAAGAATCTTTCATATCTATTTATACTATTTTTACCCATCATCATGTCAGCGAATACTAAATGAGATAAAGCAAATTTATAATCTACATCTGTTGGCTTTCCAATCTCCGAAGGATTTTCCATTTTATTTGATACTTCTTTTATCCTGTCTCTAACCTCTGTTCTTATATTTTCATTATTAGATAATTTCTTAGATAAACTAATAAAAGACTTATCAATATTAGAAAGACTATTTCTTGGAATAGCAATGGGAGCAGTATCTTTTGAAAGCTGGACTATAACCAAACCATCTTCTATTACGCTACCAAAAAAATCTGAAGTTCTATTTAATAAAGAATCAAATCTATTTTTATAATCCCTTATTCTATCTCTTTCATATTTTGGGAGGTCCGAAGAATTAGAAAATATATCTACAAATTTTCGTTGGAATTTTCCACCATACTCAGACCAGACTATAGCTTCTCTTTCTATAATAGCATATGGCAATTCAAGAGACTGTAATAATGTATTTAATCTAGTATTTTGTTGCCAAGATTCTCCTTCCGTTATTCTTCCCTCTTTATATGAAATATTATTTATTCTTATAGAGTTATATTTACTTGTAATTAATTTTAAAATATCACCTTGTATTTCCTTTTCATATGAAGATTTTAATCCCCTATCTAAATCCTTAAATTTTATAAAATCTTTATCTACCTTAACAGATATTCTGTTTAAAACATTATCTAATATATCTGCGGCTGGGACTCTGTCTTCCATAGGAGCATTTCTAGATAAAATTAAATCAATTGCATATTCCTGTTTTACATCTTTACTTTTAGCGGAAACATCTACATCATCAATCAAATACTTTTCAAAGAAATTATTAAAATTAAATGTTGTAGAAGTCTCTACTTTGGCATGTTCCCCAAAGGCATTTTTTGCAATTTGCATTTCAGTATTATATCTATTTTCTACATACTCAGGAGATAATCCTGATTCTGATTCTATTTTTTCTTGAAGCTTCGACTCTAAGGCCTCAGTAAACTTTATCATCCTTCCGTTTTTATCTTTCTGTATCTTCCACCCCTTGCTCTTTTTATTATACTCTAATACTCCATGCTTAGCTAGCCAGGAAACAACCTCTGGAGCTCCCCCCTCCATAACATATTGCCCTATTATCTGATTATAAGAATTTTTAGTAGGTAATAAATTTATAAATTCAGCTAATTGTTGATTTGCTGATTGTCTTATATCTAAACTACGTGGCAATAAAGAAAGTATAGAATTAACCTCTAATCCGCTTACTACTTTTATAGGAGTTGTCTCTGTAATTAAACCAGCACTTCTCCTCGCTATTTTTTTAATTTGACGGTTATATTCTTCTGCGTGTGGAACAAATCCATTTTGTACAAACTTTGTATCAATAGGAGATATTAAAAACCCAGATTTATCTTTTGCATCTAATCTAAATTCGGCTAATCCTATATCCGCTAGTTCATAGAAGGCATTTACTTCTGCAACGGATAAACTTGCATTTCCTATTTTTTCTCTTATAATAAAATTTTCTACACTAGACATTACAGATTCCGACATTGTTCTAATCGGCAATCCCCTGTCTTCTAAAAAATTAATTAATCTTTCTACATCATTTGGTTTTACAAATATTAAATCTTCAGATGGTTTTGAAGTTTGATACTCACCTTCATTAGATATTTTTTGCAATCGAAGAATTTTTCTTAATACTCTTTTATATTCATCATTCCTTGCTTTATTTTCTTCTGAAACATCTTTTTTATTTTCTTTTCCTATTCTTAAATTTTTAAGAGTATCTACAAGCTTTGGATTAGTTAAATCCTTAGTTAAAAGACCAGAACCAATCATCACATCAATAAGACCATCTCTTTCTACAAACTTTCTATTAAATATCTTAGATATAGTCTCTGAATTTTTTAAAGATAGATTAGTTAATATAATCCTATGAATATCCGCATGGTTATTTAAGAATGAGAACCTATCAGAGTAAGACATTTTTGATGGAAATTGACTCTCTATTTCCAATTCCTTTTCCTTTATAATCTTATATATATCCCTAGCAGTTTCTTCAGTTTTAATTTCTTTAACCTGAGCATTCCCTGGCTTTGCTTTTGCATAATCTAAAAGCATAGCACTAGAGGATATAGCGGCAAATCCATCTAATGTCTTAACTAATTCAGCAACAGCATCTTCTCCTTTTAAATTACCTAACCATTCTAATTCACCATCTCTTGCCCTTTTTATTAATTCTTCAGAAGCATGTATTCTACGTTGAATTCTAAATTTTCCATCTTCTGCTAAATCTATAGCAAGTTCTTGTCCAGCATCTACTTGTCGTATTTGCTCAACCATATCTGGAAATATATTTTCAAAACTTTTGGTATTATCTATACCTTTTTGTCTTAGCCACGTCTCTATTTCATTAAGATTTTTTGTTCCAGTTTTCTCTTTAAAGAATTTTACAAAATCCCTCGCTTCCTTTACAGTAATATCATCAGGATTTTTTAAATAAGTAAAATGCTCTTTCAAACTATCTCTTATTTTTTCAAATGTATAATTCCCCTTTATGTAATGACTTGTTTCACCTTTTGGTCTTCTTATATCAACTGTTTCAAATACATCAGCACCTAATCCCATTCTTTCAAACTCTTTTACGATTGGGTCATCAGATTTATAAGGACTATCAAATCTTGATGGTGTATTTGGGAGAGATGGAATCTGGCTTAATTGTTTTGTTTCAAATCCTAATAAACTAAGATTATATCTAAATTGATTAATTCTTTTAGAATTTAAATCAAAAGAAGCTGGGTTCTTCCCAAGCTGTAAGAAAGCACCTATTAGAAAATGAGGCAATATATCATTAATATCTGGTTCATATCCGCTAATAGCCATATCGGCAATAGTATGAGTATTAAATAATACCCCACCTAACATCATTCTTTTCCAATTTAAAGCAAGATTTTGATATCCCTCTCTATTCGCAAGTCTTATCAATTCTTTACCCATCTCTTTTCTACTAGCATCAAAAAATTTAGCAAGAGCTTTTCTTCCTTCCGTATGACTACCAAATCTATCTCCAACAATTTGTAATAAATTATCTGATTCTAAATCTATCCCACTTACTCTCCTTCCTTGATGTTCAAGAGTTACAATTGCTCCATTAGGTTTAATTCTTTCTAAAGACTCTCCAAAAAACTTTCCCGTCCCAGCCATATGCTTATTTGACATTTTAGTATAATCAACTTTTTTAGAGAAGGCTGCCCTCACTCCTTGCATCATATCTGGAAACCACTTTGAACCTTTGCCTACTGGGTCTAACCATGATATTTGTGAAAAAGCAAGTCCAGTAGCAACTCCCCAGGCTGGAGCAGTCCAATCAAAACTTCCATCTTCTATCATTGAAACACCTTCAAAAATTGTATCAATCGCACCAAACATAATAGAGTCATTTACTGCATGACCCAGAACCCTAGCTAATCTTGGATTGCTAGATGCAAAACCTCTAGTCCCCATTAATCCAATAAAATCTTGGAGAGGTCTTTGTAATACATTCCCTTCAAATAATTCTTTAAGAGCTACAGATTCAGAAGGACTTAATCTTCCAGCATTTACTGCATCATCTGTAAATCTAGTAACTAAATCAATAGATTTTCTTGAAAAGTTTTCACGAATATCAGCATCAGTTTGCGCCTTATGCGCAAGCTTTTTATAAGCAGATACCAATGTTTTTGTTTCTGCTTCTGGAGCTCCTTTTGCAACTCCCTTTTTAAGCATTTGCTTACTAACAGATTCTAAAGATTCATAACCAAAAGACCTAATAGCAGCTTTGGCAGGTACTTGTAATATCTTTGCACCAATCTTCATTGGGGCTCCACCTATAAACCCCAGTAATCCACCTAATGCACCAGTATATTTACCAGCTGTATCCTCAAAATCTAAATATTGTTCTTCTTCAACAAAAGCACCTGGGATTCCAAACAAAGCAGTGTCAGCTGCAGTCCAAAGTCCAACACCTAAAGCATTGAGCATACCACCTTTAGCCTCCGAAACTTGCTCTTGACGTTGTTGGGACGTAAACCAATCTGGTACTTGTGATTGAGTTGGAGCTTGGAAAGGCTTTGGAGATGATGGGCTATCTGATAGACCTTGAGACTGCAAAAAGGTATTGATTTCTTCTTCAGAAACAACTCTATTATGCCTTCTCTCAAGTTCTCTTTTTAATCGGAGAGTAAGATTGTCTGCCATTTATATTTTAATCTTCAAACGAATATGGATTCATAGTACTTAATATGTAACCTTTCGCATCTCTTTTTTGTTTCTCAAACGATAAAGACTTCATTTCTTCTAAATGTTCTTCTTCTATTTTATTCAATGCTTTTAATTGACTTTTCTGGTCTTTTATTTGGTCAGATATCTCACTTAATTGAGAAGCCACGTCTTCAGCTCCTATTTGTCCACGACCTTTCTGATAACGAAGATTTCGTTTTTGATTAGATAACATATTTAATGTATTCTCAATGTCTGCCATTGAAGATTTAGTTTCTTCCATTCGAATTTGCTCTTGTCCCATTGAATCTTCTAAAAATGTGGGAGATGTAATATCAATTTGCACTTGGTCTTTTATTTCAATTCCTTGATTTATAATTGCTTGACTAGCTGAATCAACTAATGAATCAAAAAATTCCCTATCTGCTTCTTTAGCAATCCCAAGTTCTGTTATAGGAGTATCTATTGTATAATCTCCTTCTCCCATTTCTATTCTTTCAGATTCTATATTTGCCAAAGCATCTACAGTTTGGGAAGCTCCAATGAATGAATCTATAGATAAATCTCTTTGAAATTGGTCATCTCCTTTAAATAAAATATTTGCTTTCTCCATAGCCTTTAAATATTCACTCTTTGAATCATCAGCATATCCACTTCTTTTGAAGTAATCTTAATCTCTCGATAATCTTCTTCCTACTGATACTGCAAGTTGTTGCGCTGATTGTTGTAAAGCAGGATTATCTCTTGACTTTTCATACATTTGAACTACATTATATATATCGGCAGATTCCTGTGGAGTGAATCCTAATTTTCCTAAATTAGTAAGAGATTTGTTCGCCTTTTTAACTCTCAGGTTTCCTTCATCATCTTTTATAATTCCCTCAATATTATATAATTGACTATAAATATTAGCAGAATCTAAAGATAGAGCTTCGCTCGCAGCTTTATCAGCATAGTTTAAAGCATTTACAAAATCCTCTCTTTGTCTACCTTCTTCTCTAAATTGATGAGAAGCCTCCCATTGTAAAGCTTGCATAGACAATTGTAACTCAGCAAGCCTTGACTGTCTATCAGATGCTAAAGATTGTCTATATACACTTAATATATCATTTAATGCCATATTTACTCCCTATCCAAATAAATCTTGAAAAAATCCACCTGCACTACTTTTCTTTTTTAACATACCCATTTCTGAATCAATAGACGCTATTTCTGTTTCCAATCGTCCTCTCGTTGCCCCCATTTCTTCAGTAATATTTAATAATTTTCCCCCAAGCATATCCTGTAATCCTTTCCTAGTAAATCCAAAAGATTCGACTCCAGATTCTATTCCTTTTTCCACTTGTTTTTGCACATCTCCAGAAAAAGCAAATCCAGTGCTAGCAGCTGCAGACCCACCTTGCCTTGTTATTCCATATAAACTTTGACCAGTTTGAAATATAGATTTATCAATACCAAGCCCATATTGGGCTTCTGCGATACCTATTTTTTGCGACTCTATTTCATCTACTCCAGATAAGGCGGATAAAGCAGAGGTACGTTTCTCTCCTAAAACTCCAATCTTTTCCTTATATTCATCTTGTTTACTTGTAGCTCCAAAAAGACTACTTGCAACTGCAGCTCCACCTATTGCCCATCCCCACGGCGTACCCATAGTAGCAGCGGCTGAAACACCAGTCCCAATATCTCTCAATAAAGACATTAATCTACTCCTCCACCTACACTCTTTAGAAAATCCATCAACCAACTAGAGTCTTCTCTTTTTTCATATCTTTGTGAATTAAAAGTAGATTGTTTACTCTTGGGGATAACTGAAGAAGTACCCTCAACAGCGGTAGAATAAGTTTTAAATCCCTTTAAAAAAGAAGAAGCTCCTCTAGATTGCTCCCCTTCTCCAGCTGAAGCTCTTGTGGTTGCTTTACGTTCATCCATCAATCCTTGTTCTCCAGAAATAGAAATATCTCCAACCTCCATATTAACCGCTTCATCTTCCGTCTTATATTTTATAGAGCTAGACACCCTTGGTCTATCTGGACGTGTTGGAGATTTGTAATCAGTATACTTATTTGAAATTCCCAGTCTTTCCATCGTTCCGATATTAGCTAATTCCCTCGTTCCCAATTCTCTCTTATCTTTTCTTGATAGATATTGAGTTCTTTTCTTTGGGTCTAAACCTATTTTTTCACCAAACCAACCTAGAGGCTGATATTCAACTTCTTTTGAATACACACCAGCAGATTCTTTTCCCAATCCTATATCTTTACTCAAAAGTCTTGATTCCTGTGCTATACCAACAACATTTGCAAGAGTCTTAAATAAAGTGTCACTTAATCCCCTTTCGAATTGGCCTCCAAATTCAATATCTGATATCTCAATATCTGATTTATCCATAGCAGTTAAATCTTTTCTATATGAACCAAGACTTCTGCCGAGAGCTTTATATGCGCTAGTATTCGCCATTCTGAACCTTTTTATATTCTCTGAAGTTAATATTTCTATCCATGTTAATCAATTCTTTATTTAATAGACTTAGGTCTATATACTATAGATATATCATTGATTTCAAAATCAGCCGCAATAGCACTTGAATCATCCCCACTTATCTTAAGTGCAATACTTTTACAAGCAACAGAACCAGCTGATGGTTTTAATTCTGCACATACCCAGTCATCAGTTCCAACATTTAATATAGATTTAGCCTGACCAGTCCCATTAGTACTTGACCCATCTGTATCTGTCAAAAAGAAATTAGCATAAGTATCATCATCTCCATTAATTGCATATTGTACTTGTGCATTTCTAGCATCTCCTTTATATGTAACGTACACCTTCTTAACAGATTTAGTTTGACTAGGAGTCCCAAAATCTATATCTTTTGTTTTAATTGACATTTTTGCAGTTGTATCAGCTGCATCATCCCATTTGTATAATTCTATTGCCCCCAAAGCATCATTAGTTTGGTCACTAGAAGCATGTAACAAATCTCCATTCCAATCTATTACAAAATTTGATTTTGCCGTTGCATCAAATGTTCCAGCAGCCCCCTTAACCCAACTCCTTGTAATCATATCAAATATGTAACAAGAGCCATCTGCACTATCATTGTTAGAGATATCATCAACTACTATTATTTGTCTTTTCTTTGGAGAATATCCAACAAGAGGATATGTTCCAAGAAATGATTCCCATTGCGATTGAGTAATTAAAGGTCTCCCATCTTTTTCTAGTAAATCATTTACTTTTCTACCATCATAATAATAACATCCATTATTATTGGCCCAAACAACACCATATTCTGTTTTAAATACTGAAGCCTTGTGAGATACTCCTCTATAATCTAATTTATCTTCTAAAAATTCTGTATCTTGTGATGCATTAATAACATATAAAGTTCGTTCCTTAAATTGTAATATTCTATCATTAAACTCTATTAAAGCAGTTATAGATTCACCATCATTAATAGCAACATCAACGCTTTCAGATATTGGGAATATATCAAACTTATTTGGAAGACTTCTCACCATCCTATCGTTATGTACTTCAGTAGTCCCATCTTCATTAAATACTTTTAAATTACCTATATATGCTCTCCTATTTGCAACACAAGATGTTTTCCACATTGAAGATATAGATTTTTCTTCATGACTTATACCAGTTCTTGATTCATATGTAAGTGCAAATTGAGGTTCTAAAACATCCTCATATCCAAATTGAAAAACATAATGAGCTTCGCTATTTATTGTTGTATATGTAACAGCTCTTTCTACATTTGAAAATGTAGCTTTTCCCATTCCCTTTACAAAATCCAATTCATATTGTGGATACCATTGTTTATCAAGAAGTCTTTTCATATAAACAACAGCTCCAGTAATTCTTTTATTCCAATTTGCAGAGTACTGACAAAAGATAGCTGCCGCTGGAGGCTGTTTTCCTTCTGAATATGAAAAAGATTCTAATCCTCCTGATTTATTTTTTAATACTGATATAAGACTTTCTTGATTTCCATCATATATTAAACTCATTCCA
>Ga0098044_1000828_pt1 | contig 16264 bp, 14 predicted proteins | sample 10_taG_FD_75053 | JGI IMG/M metagenome (GOLD analysis project Ga0098044, IMG submission 75053) | Marine viral communities from the Subarctic Pacific Ocean - 10_ETSP_OMZ_AT15264 metaG | ecosystem: Environmental > Aquatic > Marine > Oceanic | place: Pacific Ocean | collected 2015-01-16 | reverse complement strand
AATTGATTCCATTGTAATGACTTCCGCATTTAATCCAGAACGATTAGTTTGAGATGCTGTCCAAACACAACATTTTTGTGTCTGCGCTAATGCTCGAAGCTGTTCATAAATAGTCTCTAGCTCGTGCCTTTTCTCTCTTAATGTTGATTCGGGCCGTAATAAATCTCCGTAATCTACGATGATCATATCTGGCTTTAATTGTCGATTTTTTAATTTTTCAACATGGTTTTTAATAGTTCTAACGCTGGCTGTTTTGGTGGGATATTCTTTAATAATTAATTTCCCACCCAAAGATTCTACTGTTTCGTAGATTTCTTCCTTAAAAGTGCTTAAGTCATTGAGTGGGATCCCGGTGATACAACTATCAAACCTAGAACCAACTACAGTATCAGCCAATTCGAGCGTATAATAAACAACAGTTTTCCCAGCCAAAAGTGCTTGCGTGCCAAGATGCACGAGCGCCATACTTTTGCCCGCACCAGTTGGCGCTATAACAACCCCCAATTCTCCTTTCCCAAGACCCTGCATGGAGATTTCATCTAGATATTGCCATCCGGTCGATATCGGATCTCGCACCTTAAGAATGAAACGTTGCTCAAAATCTTTTAGATAATCGTGGCCGAAATCGGAATCGGCGCCGAGCTTAAGAGCTTCATTAATAACTCCCGCTATTTCATCAAACGAAGAGTCTTGAAGAAGCTTCACTGACTTGAGCATTGCTTCTTTTAATTTTTGTTTGCGACAAAAGTCCAATGTCGTTGTCGTAACATAATCTCGATTCTCTATATCCGCCTTATGGATGCGAGCAAAGAAATCTCTTATTTGCTTTTGCACTGCCTCATTGTATTCTTCCAGTTCAGTCCGTAGAATGGATTTCATCACCTTTTCTGAGGGGTGAACTGAAAACTTTTCTCGATACTTTAGAATAAGTTCCACAAATACTTGAAGATATCTTAGCTCTAAAAAGTTAATATTAAGGACTTCTGAAATTTGATCCGCGAACGGGCGATCAAGTAAAATCAGATGACACAAACTCTCTTGGAAATCTTTTCCATAACGGCTAAAATCTTCTTTTTGAGACACTAGCTCTCCAATAATGTTAATATAACATGGCTTATTATCAGCGTCAAGCTGAAATTATAATTCTCTTAAATGTGCTGAATAAATCTGAGGTATTCCAATCTCCGAAGCCGTCCTCTATCATGCGTTTGATAGATTCCATTTTATTAAATTGAGGTTCAAAATTTTTAATCGTTTCATTAATATAAGTTTTCCCCACAATCGAAATGGAGGGGGAGTACAATTGCATAATTTTATAGTTGTCTTGTATAATTTCTTGGGATTCTATAATATTTTCAAAAACCTTGAGTCCCGTATTATCATTTTGACAACTTTCTATTAGCTGTGGAATCGTTACATCCTTTTTTTCTTTAAAGAAAGGGAATCTTTTTGAAATTGTTTTCAGTCCCACGCCCGCTACCCCATCTAGATTGTCCGACTTATCTCCCACCACGGCTCTTGCCATGGCAAAATTAGTAGGATGGATGCCAAACTCGCTGACGATAGTGTTCACATTGAGAAACTTCTTTTGAATGGGTCGATATAAAATCGTCTCTTCGTCACAAAGCTGAAAAAAATCTTTATCGCTTGAAACGATTAACTTTTGCCAGCCTCTATACAGCGTCGACTGTGAGACGTGTGCAATAATATCATCAGCTTCCACGCCGTCAATCATCAGCTGAATAATTGGCATTTCATTCAAAAGCTCCATCAGGCGCAGTTGCTGCCAAACCTTGTTGGCCATCTCCTCATCTTCGGTTAGGTTTCTAACATTCCTATTTAAGCGAATGGGTTTACGCCCTTCTTTATAGTTTTTGTTCGTTAGCTTCCGGCGCTGCGATCCTCCGGCACCATCCCAAGCAATAATAATAGCATCAGGTTTCATATCCCGACACAGTTTCTGTAAAATTTTGATGAATCCCTTATAACCACCTATGGGATTGCCCGTGGGGGATAAGCTGGGATCTACAATATAAGCACGAAAATACGCATTAAGCGCATCTATAATCATTAAGCGTTTCATTTTAACTCCATAAGATACTAAAGCCCTTTCTATATTACTAATATAACATAAAAGGGGCTAAAGTGCAATCTTTAAAATGTAAATTTACTGTCGATATCGCCAGTGATATCGGTGGTGACGACGATGGCTACGAAAATATCTATGGTGACACGGTCCATGCGTGACTATGGGGCGCTGACGTTGCGAGGTATCTACCCGTACCTTAACTTTTACAGATGGCGGGCGTGGATTCCCTGGCGAACCGTAAGGCACATAACACTTAAAGGCATTTGGGCCCTTGACTCCATAAGGGAATTCGTCATGATGCTCGGTACAACATTCAGCCATTACATGTTTGGCGGGAAAATATCTTCCGTGAGTATCAAAGTGAGCAGGGCGGTAGCGAACTCGCATATCACATTGAACAAAGGCGCTCGCCGTATCACACAGCATAAGACAACAAAAAATAAAAATAGCTTTAAACATGTGTCACGTCTCTTTTAGACGATCGGGTTGTAATATTATTCATCACTTTCATAAAAATCCTCTGCTTTTCCTTCTCGTTTATCAAATTTCATGATAACCTCTTCATCCATAATCTGAAAGACTCTGTCCCTAAATTTCTCTTCTTGCATTTTTTCCAACCACTTGGAGGCTTGGAATTTTTCTCCCGATCCGTCTTCAAAAATCATCGTATACCAGGCGCCTGCTTGTTTGATATTTTTAGAACCCTTTATAGCGTCAAACAAAGATTCGTCATCTTGGATAGCTACGGCATCGCTGCCCCATAAAATTCTAAAGTTACATCTGCGGCCCTGTGTCCCGAACCGCGATTTCTCTAACTTAACTTTAACTTCGGATCCAATCCGGAATCCATTATCATCCAATACAAAACTCGCCTTGGCTTTACGGCCCGTGAGCCAGATACGCAAAGAATAAGTATAATTCATCGCCTTACCGCCAGGAGTTACATATGGAGTAGTCATAGCCTCGGCAGCGAATCGGGTAATATTAGTTTTAAGTTGATTCAAAACTAAAAAAGTGCTTTTGTGTTGAGCAATAGATAGGGTAAGCTTCGCCATTCCCTTGGCCAAAATCCTGGCCTTCACCGCCATCGATGACTGGGGATTAAAATCTCCTTCCACATCAGAAATGGCGGGTGTTTGGGCCAGTGAATCCCAGATAAAAAGAATCTGGCTTGGAACACTAGCCAATAACGTTTCGATTGTTTCCAGCACAAATTCAACCGACGTTGGTTGAATGTAAAGAATAGAATTTACGTCACATCCGGCGCGCTCCAAGAAGGCTGGATCTAGGGCGGATTCCGAATCAAAATAGACTACATCAATACCCATCTTTTGAGCATTAGCAGCTACCTGTGCCGCCATATATGATTTACCAGTAGATTCTAACCCCGCTATCTCCGTCACTTTTCCAACGGGAATACCAGCGAGCTTGCCACGACAGATAATCGAATCCAACCAGCGGGAGCCAGTTGGAATCCATTGAGTTACTTCAGTGGGGTTTTCTTCCTGTAAATTATGAGCCACTGTCATACCAGCCTTCTTATTGACCATCTTCCGCATATCAGCAATAGATAATTTACCAGTATTTTGTTTTTTGCTCATTCTCATTCCTCTTTAATCATCCAACTGGCGAGCTAAATATTCGCGAAGTGGCTTTAAACTTTTACAGACAGTGCTGTTTTCTAATGAGGCATGATTGTGATATGTCTGTTCAATCCCGCGTGCTGTACATAAAGCTTGTTTATTAGTTATATTGCCGCCCATACCTTTTGTAGTTCGTGCGAAAGCTGCCTGTTTTTTACCGGCCATACGAATCATAGTATTAGTGAAATCAGCCTCACGGGCGCTATAACCAGTGATCTCGCCTTTACTAAAAACAATCGCCATACCGTGGAGTAACTCTGCCTGGATGTTCTTATCTTCAGGATACATTTTGCGTAAAAGAGATGATGCTCGACGAGTCGATGGCAAGCCGCAGTTCGCAATAGTTTTTCTAAAAGCGTCGGATGGTGTTTGATGGGCACCGAGTTGCTGAGAGCCTACGATTGAATCCGGCTCTCCGGTTCCCAAGGAAACACACAATCCACATTCCTCTAGCTGTCGATGTGTTTCTAAGGCCAACACATTCTCTGCGCGAACGAGATGAATTAGGGTTTCATCCTTCTTTAAATTTTTAGACCCCTTGCTGCTCCCCGCATGATCAAAATATAGAGAAATTTCTTTTCGATCAGCAAAATCTTCTACCCGGGCTGGCATGTGAGTTGCTTCAGGGTAAGCGGCCATAAATAGAGCGCGTGAATGATCACCGTCCCACACTACCAACTTACCCCCTTCATTGAGAATGCGAGCCACCGATGGAGCGTTCCAACGACGTGGCTGGAATCCCCCCAACGAAGTTAACAATTTCGTACATTGGCGCGCCTCAGTACGTCGGTTTAAATCAGATTCAATATCAACAGGCACCATCAGAGTTCCAAGTTGTGGGTTAAGCGGAGGGATGTTGGTCCCCACAGCTTTCCGCATCTTTTCTTTCTCTTTCTCGGTGCCGTAAAGTTCCTGGCTCATTTTCTTCTCTCTTAGGGTTCGGTAGTTGTTTCGGTTTCATCGGGATTTTCATCGCCAATAGATACCAACTCAATATCAAACTGAAGCTCTTGCCCAGCCAAAGGATGGTTGAGGTCCACTGTAACTGTTTCCTCATTGAGAGTACGAATAGAGCCAAGTACTTGCTGTCCATCTGGCGTAGCTAGCGGAACAGGCAATCCTTCGGTTAGTTCAATAGTTTCCGGAAAGGCAGCGCGTGGAATAACAGTTTTGGCATCTGGATTGATTTCTCCATATGCCTCATTCGGAAGCAAAGTAATACTCTTTTTGTCTCCGACTGACATGCCCACCACGGCACTATCAAAGCCTCCCAGCATCTGGCCGGAGCCCACCTGAAATTCAATGGGGGTTTCCCGATTATAGGAATTATCAAATTCCGTTCCATCTGCCAGATGGCCGCGATAATGAACCGTTACTTGATTACCTTTTGTTGCTTTTAACATATTTATATTTCCTTTGTGTTGTTAAAAAAATGAGACATCTGTAACCCATGCCTCCCTGCGGTCACTGAAGATTATTCTTTCGTTAGAATGTGCGCTAATACGCCCACGGCAACGAGTCCTACCAGACCTTCGGCCATGGTTATCTCCTTTGTTAATTTTACGTTAGTAAAATAAGGCACCTGTAATCCCGTGCCTCCCTGCGGATTAAAATTAGTTTCCTAACAAATCTTGGAACGCTGCGTCTACGCTGGTAGTAGTAGTTGCCGGTGAGATTGTAGGTTCGTTGATCTCCACATCATCGCCAAGAGTATTCATAAACTCGTTAAAAATGTTCTCAACTTCCTCTTGAGGTTTGCGAGTGAAAAGATTTTCCATATCAGGAACGGTCTTAAGAAGACGAGCACATTCTTCCTCTCCACCTACAGCATCGTCGCAAAGGGGCGATGTGCGTCGTCGAGGTGTTAGAGTGGTCTTTGGGAACTGTGCTCCGGGCGGCTTTCCATAGCCTAGAGTTAGATCGGTACCGTCCTCACAATCGGTGATATCACCATATTCGGGATTGAGAACCAAGTTTAAGAGAGCGGTGTATGCTTCCTTGCCATAACCCCAAACTCGAACACCTTCGGCTTCTTCGCCTCGGACGAGAACTGGTGAGAAGAAACGCTGTCGCGGGGACATGTCCTTCGCCAACTTTAGAGTATCGGTGTCTTGTGAATCATTGTATTCTTTCCAGAGTTGATCCTTGAAATCGCAGATAGGGCAATCATCTCCGAAGTTCTTCTTGGGGCAAAGAATACCAGAACGGTTTTCACCGCCAAGATTATAATGGAAGAAATAATCCTTGAAGGGATCTCCATCGGCAGTCGGTACAATACGGATTACCTGCTGTCCGTCTTGGGGCTTCCAAAAGCCACCTGCCTTGTTTTTGTTTTTGACTGCATCCAGTCGTGCTTTGATTTTGTTAATGTCTAGTGCCATTTTTCAATTCTCCTTGTGTTGTTTTAAATTGTGCCATCGGCTATAGTAAAGGCAACAAATCTCTCGCCTTTCTGTATAATAATATAACATAGATTTAAATGCTTGTCAAGCATTATTTTGTTTTTTATTCAAAATCTTTGATAAGTCCGCATTCATCGATATCTTTGATGATGAACTCTTGTACTTCGCCCACAATCGTTTTTTGGTTGAAGATGCGAAAAGCTTGCTTATCTAAATCCCATACGAGCTGGGAACCTTCCACAAGCTGGCGCGGTTTTCCAGTTCCTTTGAGTTGAGAAGAAAGAAAATCTTCGGGCAGATCTGAAACTCTCACGAATCTCATAGTTCGAAGACTCCCATCTTTTTTCATATATGTTCCTAAATTGGCTTTCAACTTCTCTCTCCTATAATATAATTTAACATATCATTCAATGTTTGTCAAGTGTTTTTTGTGTTAAGTAAAAGAATTTCTTTTGCTTTTTTGGCTTCTTGGAAAAGTTTGTTTCCTTTGGAGTCTTTGGCGTGCTTACCATCTTTATCTAGAAGTTTCTTTTTGCGGCCCACCGTGTATGAAACATCAAAATAGAATAGTTTATTCTTCCCCTGCCTCTCTTGAAAAAACCCGTCATCCAATTCCCGATTACAAAGCATCGAAAAGGCGCCTCTGGTGGCCGCGCTATTATGATACCGAAGAACCGCTTCTTGAAATTGGTCATCAGTTTGAGTTCCGTAGTCAGCAAAACAGCCACGGTACGGAGGATCGAGAAAAACAAAAGACGTTTCATCGATATCTTCGAGGGTATCTCTAAAATCACCCGCTGTAAGCGTACACCCCTGAAGGGCTTTATGCCATTTTAAAACATTCTCTTTGTCATAAATCTTGTCTTTTTGATTTAGAAGCCCGCACGGCGTTCCAAAACGACCATTGGTATTAGCGTTTAGCTGCCACACCCCATTGAATCCAGTCTTCATAAGAAAATATAAAATCGCCGCTTCAAAGGTTGAATCAAATAGTTCATAATCCCACGCATAGCGATCACGTATTTTAAAATAGAAATGGCGCCGTGAGGGTTGCTCTTTGTAGATAGAAGACCAATCGCGGCGACCTTTATCCAATTGATATTTTTTCTGCAATGCTTTGTTGGTGTGACCACCCTCTTCTTGGGGGGCCGGGAGCGGCAAATAAATACTTTGAAATTTATCCATGGCTGTACAGAATCGATCGCAGTCCTCTTTGATAGCCCGGTAAATTCCCATAATGTGTTTATTAATATCGTTGATGTAAAAAGAAGCACTGGGGTTTTGTTGGTAAGCCCACAAAAACATTGCACCACCGCCGAAGAATGGCTCATGATATTTTTCCACCGTGTCTGGCAAATGCGGCTTGTAGCGTTTCTTCATACGAGTCTTGCCGCCTGCCCACATAAAAAGAGGCTTCATTAAATAATCCCCATGATATCTTTAGCTACATTTTTAATATTTCCGAAGTTCGAGTCCATAACCGCATAATTCTCATTTTTTAACAAAAGACGAAACTCATTTTGATATTTCTCTCCCTGGAAAGTCTTACCAGAGAATACTAAGTAAAACGGACTATGGGCTGTGTTGTATTTCGAGCGTACAACTTCTTTTAATTCCGGCGAAAGGAATTTATATACACGTTCATGTGCGTTCCCCCCGTTGTTGCCGGTCTTCTTTTCAATATATACACATTTCCCAGTTTTTTGGTTAACCACTCGACAGTCTAAAACAACGCCTTTGTCGTCCGGATATACTTTTAATTTGGGCGGTTTGAGTTCTACGGTATACTGTGTCGGAAGCTCTGCGGCCAGGGCCTTGGCGAATTTTACTTCACCTTTGGTACCAATGACATTAGCGTGGGCTTGCCAGTTTTTGCGATTAGATAAATGTGTTGATGACATGATGGTCCTCTCTGTTTGTACTACTAATATAGCATTAATAGCGGGCCGTGTCAAGAGAAAAAGGGAAGCTTGACATCTTCTTTGCTTTTTCAGATTTGTACTAAGGATGCGTGAGCCACACAATAAGCAATATCATCTGCATATTGGGTAGAAAATACAGCATAGGAGATAGCTGTCTTGTCGGTTGTCTTATTTTTCATTTGATTAACGATGGTCCGGAATAAAGCGCCGTCTGTTTGCAGCTTCTCTTCGTTGACTCCGTAAATATAGCAGATGTCTCTTGCTTTAGAAAGGGGGAAAAAAAATTTTTCTTCATTTTTTATAAAATCAAAGATACCCACCGTAGAGATTCTACATACATTATCAGGATTTTCTATTTTTCCCATCACAGGTTTTAAATTTTCAAAAATATGAACCATATGAAAGGTGGATACCAATATTTCATTTAGTTTATCAAAATAACTCATGATGGGGATATCTCCTATAATATTTTCTAAAATTGGATTTGAAACTAAAAACATTCTTTTAAGAAGACCCGAGCGCGCATATTGTTGCAAAACCCCGCGAACTAATCGTTCTCGGGAGGCTTGAACAGCATTCAATAAAGATAATTCTGGCTGAACATAAACCACTGAAATCTGTGAGGAATTAAGTTGTTGAAGAATGTTCAAGACAGCGCAAGAGATAGCTCCGCTTCCGGCCATTATGAATAAAATATCTCCATCTACATCCTTAAAGAAGGACTTTAAATTAGGCGCCTTCGCTTCATATTCTTCACTGGTTTTAAAAAGGGGAAAATCATAACATCTCTCGCCTCGCTCACCAATATCAATTTTATAGCCTGTATATTGCGGGTATTTTTCAAACTCTTTAACAATGTTACAGCCTGCATTTCCTAATCCAATCACATTCATTTTTTTCTCATAATTTTAATTTTTTTAAATTGCTGAAATCCTTTCCAGCACGGGTGTTCACCATGAAGTTCCCTAGCTCTGTGTCTCCGAATATTTTAATTATCTCGGGCAACAAATAGCGCTCTTCAAATTTTAAATCCAAAATGATAGAATCATGAACCGGGAAAGCAACAAAAGATTTTTTGTCTTCCAGGTAATTACTAACTTTAATCATCTGTCTCAAAACATTCTCGGCACAAGTACTTTGAATAATATAATTTAATGCAGTTCTTTCTTCAGAGGGGATGATCTTGTCCCAAAAGGTTCTCACTTGGCCCTGAGTGAAGTACTTTTGTACCACAGAACGCCGATCATAAGCGCGTGAAGATAAATAATCGTTACTATCGGGATTATAAAGCCACGCGAAGATTCTTTTCTTGGCCTCTTCCCGAGTTACGAGTCCACGATAAACATTCTCGATATTCCATGTATGTATATCTTCTTTAGGTTGCTGCTTCCCTTGAAGGGATATTAGTGTTCTTAGTTCGGCCGCATTGAAATCAAGTTCTATCAAAAAATCATTGGTAGGCTCCACTACGCATCGGTATTTTTTATCCATGGTTAAAATAGGAAAACTTCCGGGTTCTGTTGTCAATCTTCCTGTTTTGGTTCCAAAAGGATTAAATTTGCATGAAATTAAAGTTCCATTTAAATTTTTCAAAAATCTTCGGGCCCGGGGTTCATGCAAGAGTGGAAATAAATTTTTAGAATTGATATTCAATTCCCGATATCGCATCTCTCCCAGGATTTCAGCTAATGATACCTGAAAGTCATAGTTAGCAGGCTTGGAGTATTTAGAAAAAACGTATTTACAAATTTGGTCTTTCACATAACAATATTCTTTCAGGAATCGTTGAGGAACCAAATCAAAAAAACAATTATTTTCCAGCGAAATATCCGCTGTCTTAAAAGACCGCATAAAAGCTTTGAGTTTAGAGCAAATGTGGAACCAACGTGATTTCAGACTATCGGGGCACACCTCGTCTAAACTCTGGCCGCCTGCATATATTTTAGCATATTGAATATTTTTATTTTTTAAAAATCCAGAATAAGCCCATGTATGAGTTAGTTGTTCCGAAAAGTTATCAAAAATAAGTTCTCCATCACAATACACCCCGACACAGTGGGACTTATCATCTAGAGTTTGGAAAAACACGTTCTCTCCTAAAATTTATTATAGGTTGCGACAGATAGGACTTTTTTATAATATTCCTCAAAATCGCTAAAAGGGCGATTAGCGGGAGGTATATTCTTAAAAAATATTTTATACCTATCATGATTAAGAGATCCTACCTGAGACGGTACTCGATCAAACTTTCTATTAATATAACCCAAAGCGGTCCGGTTGTCAACCGAATTTGCAAGATTTTTAGAATTATTAAAAAAATGATCTAAACGAGTGGGAGGAAAAAGCATGCCTGTTTCAATATTCTTTAAATGAATATAAAATTTTAACCAATAAGAAAAAGGAAATTTTTCTACATCGGCTGATGTGGCAGCGGGGCGCCTGATAGTTCTATATTTAGAACAACCATTGCTAAGAATGGGCTTCTTAATCTGGGGACGGGTTGTACGGATTCCAATGTAAACTTTTAAAGCACTATTTTTAAGTCTTATAATGTCACCAAGATACGGAGCACTGGTATAGATGCTAAAATATTTGGTGGGGCCCACAGAGCCTGCTGTATACATGCCTATAAATTTTTGCATCGCGGGAGATGATAAGTTGGCCACCAATCTCCATGGAGCATTTTTATCTATAAAAAATCCATATTTTGAAGCCAGTTGTTTATATACGGTAAACCAGGGATGAGTAATAAAATCTTTAATTTTCTCATCATCCGAACTATTGTCGAACTCGCCTATTTCGAGCGCGAGACCACTATTCATTACAGAACCAATGGGGCCTGCCAGGAAGGAGGAAAAAGTAATAGGGACTATTTGAGCCTGAGTTTTTATAAATTGTAGATACAAAGGAAGAAAATCTTCGAAAGATGTAATACTCGAAGCTAATCCGGGGTTGGATAAAGCTTGATAAAAAAAGCCGCTCTCCAGAGATTTCATTAACCGAGTAAAGGAGGGCTTAAGATCTTGATACCCTTTGGTCGCTCTAAAAATATTTAAAGGAGGGGCCGGCGGATTGTTTTTGGCTTTTATCAGTAATAGATTAAACTCTTTTTTCATTTGATAATACGCTTGCACCACGAAGTTAACGGCGCTCACTCCATCTTCAGCATCATTTAAATATTCAGGACCACACCTTACCGGGGTGTAAGCTTCATTAACTCGACCATAAAGACAGTTTTCTTGTTGCCAAAAGTCTTTTATTGGAGGAGGTAACTTATTAATACGATCCGGGTCTCCTTTTTCATAGTAGGCGAACACCTTGTAGGCCGTGCGTTTTAGAAATAATTCATAACTCTCCAAAGAGTTGGAAGCATCATACAGGTTAATAGGAAATCTTTTCGGCATCTTGTTTTATTCCTCTTCTGGATCCATAATCGTGTTCATGGCGCTTCCTCGATGCCCTTACCGCCTGGGCCTGGGGTGGCTGGGGTCGGCTCCGTATCGGCAGGACATAAGTCAGCTTTAGTTTGCGAGCCAGCGGATAAACGAGAGCGGCCATCGCCACTGTTATCCCACAAACACTCCAAATTAGTTTCGAATAAATTATCACTAGTTATTTCATTCGAAACTTTGGTAATAATATGATACCCCCCGAGGCCCAACTGGTTAGCATAAGATCCGCGTCCATCATTTGCGTCCTTATCGCCTGGGTGTCCCAAATCTTGTCCAATGGGCATCATATTAATAAAAACATATTGCCCTGGATAAAACATCGTATTTCCCACCATGCCCACATCCGCCTTGTAAACTGATGATAACTCAGCTAAAGGGTTCAATGAGTCAGCTTCAAATTTCGCTTCTCTTAAGTAGGGTTGGTCAGTTTTTGTAAATTTAATAGATTTAACTAGCCCTGTTTCGTGTCCCATATAAAGGTGATAAATTCCTCTAGCCTTATCCTTTTCAAAATTTCCTATAAGATCTCTGCCCGGATCAGCATGCTCGCCATATACATATACATAATGAGTTAGTTCACTGGCGGGTGACCAAACATTCACGATACTAAGTGGCCTCTTGTTTGAAATATACTCTAAATTTAAAATATTGTTGACGGCTGTGTCAGTATATTTCCATGGGGGGACGCCGGCTTTCCCAGCGAAGTAATCAACCCCCAGCTTTGTCTTTACCACGTTCCCCTTTTGCCAACTGGGCATTGACTGATCGATTTTTTCTTGGATTGGGGTGGATCCGTTTTCCAGCTTGGGGACCGACAAGATTCCTGTCTTGAGAGCTACTGTTTGACGATAGGCGCCATCATAACAATTAGATTGAAAAATATCTACTAATCCTATCTTAACCATATCGCGAATAAATTGAAGCAATGAATAAGAAGATTTGTCTTGATTGGTGATGTTTTTTTCAAACCAAGCACCAAAAGCCCTTAAAGAAATGGGGATATCAGCAATATTTATCCGATAAGCGACACCATCCACATCCTTCAGTTCCACCGGACCCAAGAGTATTTTAACATCCCCCACCGTACACGGCGCAAAGGAGGAGGGATTATTGATGGGTGGATCGCCGCCCGTTTGGCCCAAGGCATGCTGGGCCGCGTTTTCTATTAAATCTCCTGCATACATAAAATGAATAGGATAGGATATAAATTGTCGACCTTCTCTAACTTTATCTCTTCCTAGCTCTAAAGTGTCTGCCGTGGCCTCATTGTTTGTAGTGAGTTCTTTGACGATTTCCGCATTCCACTTCGTGAAAGGCCAAATATTCCATTTAGCCTCCTCAATATCCGTTTCCATGTTGTTTTTTAACTTTTCTTGATAATCTAAAAAATCCGGATAAGTATTTTGCGTTATTCTCGCTTCATATTGTTTATTAATGTCGCCGTCTCCATATTTTGCATTAGTTGCCGTCTCCGTGGCTACCGACGATGCGAGAAGTTCGTTGCTCGTCTCCCCTTCTGATGTTTGTGTAGTCGTGGCAACTACATATCCCATATTCTGCCTATCAATACCCGCTACTGTATATTTGGCTGCCAACTTGGCAGATCCTTGCCCGCGTGCAACTCCCTCGAAATCGACCGGGTCGAGGTTTTTGTTGCCATTAGGGAAGGATACATTGGTGTTCTTGTGACTTAGGGTGACCGGCGCATTCGTAAATTGCGCATCGACTATTTCATCACTAGATATTATGGCTGTAAAAATTTGTGTTCTTTTCAAAAAATCAGCTTTGCCTTTTATAAGATCAGCTAAAAGTGCATCGCCCATCCAAGCTTTTTGAATACCATTGTGGACTTTAATTTGCTTTTTAACTGTCTCGATCAGCTGTTCATCGCAAAACTGTTTAGCATCGCGCATTTGCTCATCCAACTTGGCTCGTGCGTTGCGAGAAGCCGCATTAGCTAGAATATTGGCACGACCATCTGATAACAATCCCTCAATCCTGGCGCGGTAAGTCAAAGTAAGTTCAAATACTCCATCTTGTCGGATATCAAAAGAGTGATCAATCAAAGTTAGAAATAAAGGAGTTGCGTTGTTTTCTACTCCCTTTTTAATGAGATCATTGGGGTCATCTGGTAAAAAATTAGGCTTAACCCACCCTACTACTAATTTTATTTCATGCCATTCGGGGAAAGCTGCGGCTGGGTTTATTAATGCGCCCTTGGAAGATAGGATGGCTTCTTCAATTTCGCTTGGCTTTGGATTTTTCTTAGAAGAAGTAGTTTGTGAAGCGTTGAGTTCGGATTTTGTAAGGAGGGCGCCAGAGGCACATTTGGCTTTTTGCCGCGCCTTCGCGGCTTGGACTAAAATCTTCTCCAAATCTTTTGGCGGCCGCCGTAATAAATCCAAATATTGCCATGTTTCGCCGGCGGCACTAGTGTGACACTCCGTTAAAGCGTTGAAGTTTTGAAAAAATAAAGTTACCTCTGCCTCGATATCATTCCGGACCGTTGATACATTATCACTTATATATCGCCAAGTAATATTTTTGACGCCCACCTGGCCTCGGCCGTGAGATTCCATCATGGCAGCCAAATCCGCTTGCTGGGGGAATATAATAGGAATTTGAGTTTCGGGGCAACCATCTTCGTATTTAACCTTAAAAAATCTGTAATAAGGCAAAAGATGGGACAGGTGAAGATTATTAACATCGTGGGCAAATTCTAGAAACCCTTCTTGCATATGAAGCTTGTTTATAAATTCGGAAGGATTTCCATTGGCCATTTCAATAAATTTATATTTCTTGGTACGAAACATTTTAATCTGATTTTCTCGGGCCAAAAACTTTATATTAGCAGCTAATACGCATTTTTCACTAAAAATTAAATCAGCCGGCGTTGCGTTGGCACGGGTGATCGCAGTTTGATCTCCTATATTGACGCAGTTGGATTTCATTTGCCGAAGAGACGATTTATAAGCATCAGTCGCAGCTTGGGCTTCGGCCGAACCCGGTGGCGCCTCATCAACGGCATCTGCTAACGCTTGAAGTTTAGAAAACTTATTAAACTCTTTTTGAGCATTATTTTCGTTGAGATAAAAATAATTAAATGCTATGACCGTTTTAGCCGGTACCATCCCCAACATGACGGCCGTTGCTCGACCTCTTCGTCCGCTGCGGTTCTTATATCCGGCTGCTGGGCGAAAGACAAATTCGGGGTCATATATTCCAAACTCCTCACTTCCCGTTTCCGGGTCATGGGATTTTAACGAGGTCTTGGTTGGCGTGCCATCATATTTTGCCAAATAATGACTTCCTTCCATGAGGAACTCGGGGCCAGGAGCGCCGTGAAGATCACCAACATCTGAGCCATTATTACCCTGATCAAAAGTCCGTATATCAATTCCGCTATACTCGCAGAACTCAAATAAAGTCATGTTATAGAAAAAACCCTGGAATGGGAGATCCATTATTTGAACCGTGATTTTTGTCCCTTTTGTCAGGTCTTTGTCTTTGGGGGCGTAGGAAAATTTGGCTACGGTCTCGTCGGTATACCGTGCCGTGCTCGGAGTGGGCGAGGTGTCACCCTCTGGTCTGTTCCATCCCCGTCGTCCCGCTCTGGTATTCCACTCTTTTCGGCGGCTTTTGGATTTCTCGGTCCACCCGGCCTCAATATCATACAGATTAAAAGCAAACTTTTCTCCCAAGTAGCCCACTCGCGACCAGGGGCGCCCTTTATTGGTGACCATCCCAACCGGAGCATTAAGCATATCCGCCAGAGACAAACGGCGGCCTCCTAGCCTCCACACGTTGTTGTGGCCTCCGGCCTCTGATTTCTGCAGGGTCTCCAAGGTGCTGGCGCCCACGGCGGCTGTTTCTTTTTTTTGCCACTCCCACCCCACACAACCTGCAAAATCTAATAAAGCTAACGCCAGGAAAGTTTTGCTCTGGAAACTCCTAGTGAGGTTCCCCTTCATTTCTTTAATCCCAGTCCAAGAGTCGCCAATTTCACTTGGAAGCGTTGAGCTTCCCAACGGGCTGCCCGGGGTGCCCCGGCCGGTGCCCTCCAACTCTTCTTGGACTTCTACCGGAGCGCTGATCTGCCCATAATCAGGGATGACTCCGCTGGGACCGAATTCTATTAATTGATAAACAGATCGAGACTTACCCTTAACTGCCGGGGTCATAATAAAGGTCGCATTTTTCTGGACCGTCGTGGACCAGGCTCCTCCGCCCATTTGCCTAATACTAGGAGCTACATCCTCAATCTTGGTGCCATCCGCAGTCTCGGCTTCATCAGAGCTTCTATATCCGGGATCCCCTGGCTTTTTATCTGCCATTTAAATTAAATCCTTTGTCATTTTTAAATAGTTCCTGGGCGCGAATACATAGTTGCTAGAAGTTCTGGAGGACTTGGAATATAAATAACCTGCCCCACAGCTATATGACTTTCGGTTGGTTTTTGATTAAACCACGCGATAACCCACCAGTATTCTGGATTTTTATAATACCTAGCGGCCAACTTCCAATATCGATCTCCGAGGCCCCATATATGTCGGACAGTTACAATGTTACGCCGTTCGCTCGGACTAAGCTTGTGAACGCGTTGTGTTAAAAACTGTTCGATTTGTTTAACCCCCCTCTTTTCTCGAAGGTCTTCATATAGTTCTGAGGTATTAGTTCTTATTACTCTGTTATTATATCTTCCTGATCCCATTATAAAATTCTCCTATTTAATTTTAACACACTATGTTTTTAGTTT
>Ga0098044_1000824_pt1 | contig 16286 bp, 28 predicted proteins | sample 10_taG_FD_75053 | JGI IMG/M metagenome (GOLD analysis project Ga0098044, IMG submission 75053) | Marine viral communities from the Subarctic Pacific Ocean - 10_ETSP_OMZ_AT15264 metaG | ecosystem: Environmental > Aquatic > Marine > Oceanic | place: Pacific Ocean | collected 2015-01-16 | reverse complement strand
TCTTGTGCAGTTGGGTTCCAATCTGACACACAGTCATAGTTACCACTGATTGCCGAATCAAACTCCATATCCGAAAGGATAAGAACTTTGGTTGGCATCTCTGATACTGGAACATTGTGTTCTACAGCTTGGTCCAAGATTACCTTGAACGTTGCCTGTAAATCAGTATTCATAGCCCAGTCTGCTCTCTCCAGTTGGTTTAACCTGTCGGATAACGAACCTTCGAGTAGTTGTAGTTGTGGTCTCGAAGAGAATGTTATGAATGCGTTTTTGAAGACACCTTCATTTCTCTCTGCGATATACAGACCCAATGATGTTGAAACATCCATACAGGTAACGTTACCGTTATTCCCTGCTGGTGCAGTCATTGAACCTGACACATCAACTACAGGTAATACTCTTTCGTTAACATCTTCCATATAATTTGGTAATGAGTCCCATTGTGCTTGTGCAGCAACTTTTTCACCACCATGACTAATGGATTTGATGATATCGTAAGGGTATACAGCTCCAGCATTAATTTTGGTTGTCCCTTCAACTAATGCTTCTTTGTACTTTTCATATCTACTTTCATCATTTTTCATGAAAGTCTTTTGATACCTTGACGAGGCTAGGGACGGAAGTTTCGAATACTCGATACTTGACCAGTCCTTTGCACACATCTTGGTTTCAACCACATTTGTAAGTTTTACCAATAACTTACGGTAAACTTTAGGTGAGACTTTAAGATATCTACGTATAATGTTAGCCTTGGTACCTTTTCTAGGCATCCATTTTGCACATAGTCCATCTTCATTCTCTAATGCTGTCTTAACTAAATCTAGTGCAGAATCCCAACAATTCTGGGTTCCTACTAAAGTTAAGACATCGTCCCATCTACCGTATTCACTGATTAAGTGAATGTTTTTATTTAAAACTTCTCTGTGATTATCACATAACCATAATAAACAATCTCTGAAGATTTGTCTCTCACCAGCTCCACCACGGACATCACGTGCCCAAAAAATAATTCTCATTGTTGTGAGAGGGTCTTCATTAAAAGCTTTCGAAACCTTGGCGAAAAGTTTCTCTTTGCTCACACCACGCATCGCTCCTATTTGAAAAAATAAGTTTACACAATGATTAAGTGAGGATGAGTTTGTTGTCATCCCGTTCTCTGTCTTTGTGTCTCTTTGTTGTATGGCGTTGATTAAGTTCATGATTATATTTTTTAAAAAAAGTTAGTATTATAAGTAGTGTGGTTTTTGTAAAAAGGTAAAACGTTACATAATAATATATAAAAAATAACCCTGATTCAAGCCCCTAGACTTAATTTTTTTGTTTTGACTCCCACCTTTCTCTTCTTGACGGTTTAGCGTCTTTCATTTTTTTAGTTTTAGAAGGTGTTGCGGCTTGATTAAGTTTTCTCCCAAATCTTATTAGGTGTTCTAATTTCTTACTTTCTTTTTTAGATTCACCATTAATAGGTAGCCTATCTAACTTTTGTTGTGGTGTTAAACTATTATAATATTCTTGTCTTAGTTCAGCCGCTCTTCTTCTTTCTTTTCTACTGGTTGGTCCGTGTTTTCTTAATTTTGCCATAGTTGTTTTTAAATAATTAATCAAAAAGGAAGGGGCGAACAATGTTTCATGTTCTCTATACCCCAACTTTTTAGAGCGGGTGGGTGGTCCAAACCACCATCTACATACTGGAATGTATATCGCTTTTATACTTAAGCTACACCCGCATAAAAAGAAAGGTTCTTTTTTAAAGTTACGTACTTCCAGATATCATTGCGTAACTCCTTTCTATAATTCAGTATAAGTATAAAGTAAATTTTGTGGTGAGACAAGAAACATTAATAACTTTTTTGGTATCTTCTAAAGATTTCTTCAATGACTTCTGTTTCTAGACCCCCTTCGTTTACCGGAGCGTCTAGTAATACTTTAGAGAACTCTTTAAAAATTGACCATTTGTCTTCTTTTAAAGCGTCTTCAAGCATTCTAATTTTTCTTTTTCTGTCTAAACTTAATAGGAAACTTTCCATAAGTAATTTTTAATTTTTAGTGATTAGTATAATATCTTATATATAAATATAAGGTGTTGGTTGTGTGAACCAGGAAGGATTCGAACCTTCGACCGTCAGCTTAGAAGGCTGATGCTCTATCCAGCTGAGCTACTGGTCCAGTACACATCTGCTAATTTTTTTATTAACATAAAATTTGTGGTGGTTCATTAGGGTTTGGTGTTTGTGGTGTAACAGTTGGGTTTATGATAATATAGGGTTGTTGTTTACCACATATTTGTTCATCCTCATTTACTTCTTTTAGTTTGTCTTGGATTGTATCCCATGTTTTTTTAGTAGGCATAAATTGAGTTGAGTCCATTATTCCTTTTAACCAATATATAAATTCTTTTTCAGTCATAGTTTTAATTTTGTTAATCCAGTCTCTCGCCAGTCGTAATCCACGAAACCCACGTCTCTTGGTAGAGAAACTCCATGTGCTTTAAGCTTACTGCTTTCATCATTTATAACAATTCTTCCAGAATCTGCATAACCCATTAATAATAAATCATAAGGTATGCCTAATTTTTCCAAATCTTTTTCTGTTTTTTTTCTTAGAGATTCCCGTCTTCCCGTTATTAATATAATTTTATGACCTTCTTGTTCCCACCTATTAAGGTGTTCTACTGCTCCCGGTAAAGCTACAACATTACCTTTTAACATTCCGTAGTTGTCTCCCATGTACTTTATTAAAGTACCGTCTATATCACAAATTATGGTCTTCATCTCATCATATATAACTCAATTAATAAATCTAATGTTAACTCTAATATATCTTCTTTTTTTAAATTAGGTTTATCTAATGAATCGAATCCCAATCTCCACCACCCACTATCGGTTAAATCTGAATAGGTAACTATGGGGGTGTTTTCTCCTTTAAACTTATCTATAACCTCAATAGTAGATTTTCCATAACATGGATGACGTTTTGGTACATCGACATACCCGTTACCCCACCCTTTATTCGTAGTATTAGTCCAGGTATTCTCTCTTAAATTAATAGGTAGAAAAATATCACCTTCTTTTGCTAGCCCCATTAACACTTCTTTGGTTCGTTTAGATTCTTTTATTCCTAAAAAATCAATAAGTGTAAGGCCGCCGATTCCTTTTCTAATAAGGATATTCTTCAACTTATCTTCTTGAGGCTTTTTCATTTTATTATGCCACTTCTGCTTGGTTAGTAGTTTCTAAAGTTTGTAAAATTCTATTAGTAATTTTATAAGGGTCAGCATTTGATGCTGGTCTTCTATCTTCTAGATATCCTTTCCAATCATTATTTACGACATGCGTTGGTATCCTAATAGATGCACCTCTATCTGAAACCCCATAACTAAACTTATCTATGTGTTGTGTCTCATGTAACCCTGTTAACCTTTTATCGTTATCTGAACCATAAACATTAATGTGGTCTTCATGATAAAAACTAAAGGTATCACAAATACCTTCCATTAATTCTTTCCCACCACTCTCTCTCATGTCTTTAGTAGAAAAATTTGTATGCATTCCGGAACCATTCCAGTCTCCATCTACTGGTTTAGGGTGGATAGAAATAGACACATCGTGAATTTCTGCTATTCGATTTAATAAAAATCTAGATAACCACAAATCATCAGAAGCTGTTTGTGCTCCCTTCCCAAATATCTGATATTCCCACTGTCCTAACATTACTTCTGCGTTGATTCCGGTTATATCTAAACCTGCCATTATACACACATCTAAATGTTCTTCCGCGATTTTTCTCCCTTCAATTATTTCACCGCCTACACCACAATAATATCTTCCTTGTGGGTCTGGATAACCTTTTTCAGGAAACCCTAGGGGTTTACCATCATGAAATATGGTATATTCTTGCTCAAACCCAAACCAATTATCTTGAGACTCATCATTTATTAAACTTCTTTTGTTGCTCGAATGAGGTGACCCATCTGGATTTAATACTTCACACATTACCAAAAAAGATTTTGGTCTCTGTGGGTCTCTTACTACTCTAACGGGATTTAATACACAATCAGAACTATTACTGTCTGCTTGTTGTGTGGAACTCCCATCAAAGTTCCATTGTGCCACATCTTTAGTGTTTAATACAGGGTCCTTATCGTCTAAGTCGATAACCTTCGTTTTACTTCTTAAATTTTGTTCTGGTTTATAACCATCCAACCAAATGTATTCAAGTTTTATTTTCATCTTTTAATTTATTTTTAAGTTTTTTTATACTGTCTAAAAGCATCCTTATTTTAAAGTCTCCATCTTTATCTTCTGCAAGATATTTCTCAAATTCTTTTTCTAAGTCTGTAAGTTCTTTTAAATCTTTATTTTTCATAGTAGTTAAATATTTATAAAATAGTATGAAAGCAATAGTAAATAATCAAGAGCTACCCATAGAAATAATGTCTACACCCAATTCAAAATCAATTGGTATGATGGGTAGGGATGAACTCAGTGGAGGAATATTATTTCCTTTTAATGAGGTTGGTGAAAAGTCTTTCTGGATGAAAAATTGTAATATCCCTCTTGACATACTATTCATATCTGGTAATAAAATTAATCATATTTCTCATGATTGTCCACCTTGTAAGACAGATTATTGCCCTTCTTATCAGGGTATTGGGGATAAGGTAGTTGAATTAAATGGTGGGTATTGTAAAGAAAATGATATCGTAGTAGGAGATGTTATAAATTTCCGTTAATTTCTTCTCTTATAATTCTTCTAATCGTCTCGTCTAGGTTAGATTTTTCTTTATTAACTTTCTCCCCTAACTTATCTAATATTCTTTTAGCGATTCGTTTAAGAAAATCGTTACCTAATTTACCGAGGTAATTAATTCCTGAAATATTTGTGATACATGGGTGACCACCACTATTAGCTTTAATGATGTCATAGGCATTTACGGATACATAATCCAATACCTTTTTTTGTTTAGATGATAAATCAGAAAATGGTCGGTTAGCAATATCAATAATTAAATCATTGAAACTAGATTTTTTATCTGGATTTATTCCTTTAATATTATCTTTATATAACGCAATTAAATCTTTAAATCGGAATCCGAAGAAATCTTTTTCAGATTTTACATCACCAAAATCTTCATCACTTTGTTTGATTAATTTTTGTAAGGTAGCAGTAACACTTCTTTCACTTATTCTTTTAATTTGGGATAGTGGTATGTCGATGGATTCTAGTTCGGATTTAAACTCATCTAGGACTTGACTTGCCATATCCCCTAAATTCACATTTTCATCAAATTTAGCTTTAAATGGGTTACAGCTCGTTTGGATTAGTCCCATTGGCCAAATCATTAAAAAGTATTCTACATCGGGATGCATCTCTAAAGATGCATATCTATCATAAGACCCAGGTTTAAAAGCGGAAGGGATACCATACTGTACCAATATTTTTCCTTCTTTTTTTACTTTATCAAAAGCTCTAAGTCTTTCTCTATAGTTATCCGCGTTATCTTGTAGTTCTTCAACACCAACAAACCCCATGTCTTTTGCAAGTTGTTTACCTTTCATAAACATACTAACGATACTTGGGTTTGAGTTGGTAACTAATTTTTCTAAGAATCCTGGTTTGTTTTTATAAGCTAGTATTAATTTATTTAAAGCAAAACCAGCAGCTTGTTTATTCTTTTCAATGTCTTTTTCTTTATCTAAATTAAAAACAAAACTAATAACGTCTTCAGGTTTTATACCTTGTCGATGGAAATCCGCAGAATCAACTGTTCTAAATAAATCTATGTCACCTGTTGGAAATATGTCTGTTGGGGATATTATTCCGGAAATAGTTTCTACATTAGACCTTGCTGATTTAAATTGTGTGGCTGCGTCTTCAACTCCTGTTTGGCTATCGTGATGGTCTGTGTGTATTTTAAATTCTGGTTTACCGTGTGCAAAATCTACAAGAACCGGCATCACATCTTCATTAGCATCTGGTTTAACTAACGCAAATTCTTTGTCACCATACTGAATAGTCTTATAACCTATAACATCTATACCATATCTTTGAAGGTACTCTCTCATAGCGATAGCAGAAACTACTCCGTCTAAATCTAAATGAAAATATATTTGAGCTTTGGGGTATCTTTCAGCAATTTTTTTAATATCTTGAATCCCACTCTCCATGAGTAAGGATTCACGAATACCATTAAACTGTTTTTTTGTAATTAATAAGGGTTTCATATTATTTCATTTAATAATAAATACTTTATTAAAGGATAATACTTTTTAAATTATAAACAACTTAAATACCTCTCTCCTCTATCACACAGAATAGTAACTGCATTACTTTTGTTATTATCCCTTAACCACTGAAAAGCACTGAATACATTGGCTCCTGCACTTATGCCCACAAACAAACCGTATTTTTTAGCTAAATGTCTCACACATTTTTTTGCACATTCTGTAGACACCATCCTAACTTCCGATACTTTATCTAAATCAACTAAAAATTTACTTCCGTCTCCGATTCCTTGTATTCCGTGTAATCCTGGTTCTCCTCCAGACATTACCGCACTTTCTTCGGGTTCTATTGCTACTGTCTTTATGGTAGGCCACATTTCTTTTAAAAACTTATCAGTACCCATAAGGGTGCCACCAGTTCCTGTGCCAGCCACAAACACATCTGGGTAAGACCTTTCACCATGTTGTTGTTGATACTCGTTGTATATTTCAGGACCGGTACCCATATAATGTGCTTCCATATTTAATGGATTATGGAATTGGTTGCTGTTGAACCATCCGTTATTCTCACACATTTTATCTCTTAAGGCAATTGCTCCATCAAAATTACCTTCCTCCACCTCAATTAATTCTGCACCATAAAACTTAAACATCTTTTTCCTTTCTTCAGACATATTAGATGGCATAATAATAACCATTTTATACCCTCTTTCCGCGGCTAACATTGCAAATGAGATACCACTATTACCTGATGTTGCTTCACAGATGGTATTACCTCGTTTTATTAATTTTAGTTTCTCTGCGTTATTAATAATGTGGGTTGCCATTCTGTCTTTAACAGAACCACTCGGATTCATGAATTCAGCTTTTCCCCAGACGGTAAATTTACCTAAACTGATGGGGATTAAAGGTGTGTTACCAGTAAGGTTAGATAATTTCATATAGGTTATAAATTTTGTAGTTCTCTATTAATATACCAATAAGCTTTTTCTAAATCTTCTTTTTTATTTTGTTTTTTACCTGCTCTGGAGATGTATTTTACTGCATTACCTAAATTAAAATTTAACCCCCAATCTTCAATTACCTTTATAGATTCGTAAGGATTGTCTTTACCGCCATAGTGAGTTGGGTGGTGAACATTAAGTGGGCTGTCTTCTAAAGTTTTGTGTTCTTTAAAAGACCTATTACGGTTATATTGTTCTATACACCATTTAGGGTCTCTTTTAGGTGGGTGGTGTCTGTGGTTGTCTTTATATTTTCTTAAATACTCCCATCCATTTTGTTTGTCTTTTTTCATATTGTTGAGTTTTTTGTGGTTGGACATGTGCATAATTTCTGATTTGCGACTAAAGAAGAAGCTTTTAATAGGCTTTCAAAGGTTCCTGCGTCTGACCACCATGAATCTAGATAATGACAACTCATTAAACCGTCTTTTACATAAAAATTATTTACATCTGTAATCTCCAATTCACCCCTGTCTGAAGTTGTTAAATTTTTTATGTAGTTGAATACCTTATTATCGTAAACGTATAATCCGGTTACACAAAGATTAGATTGTGGGTTTTTAGGTTTTTCTTCAATAGATATTACGTCACACTTACTTTCTTTTCTTACGGTTGCAACTCCAAATCGTTCTGGGTCCTTTACTTCTTTTAAAAATATTCGTGCTCCACCATCAAAATCTTCTAAATCTTCTGTACCTATTTCGTCATTAAATATATTGTCTCCTAAACATACTGCTACATTGGATACTCCTACGAATCTTTCTGTAAGAGCTAAAGCGTGGGCAATACCACCTGCGTCGTCTTGAATCTCGTACGAAAGTTTTAACCCCATCTCTCTACCACTACCTAATAAGTTAAGTATATCACCACAATGTTCTCTCCCAGATACAATCATAATATCTTTACACCCCATTTTTTTAAGAGTCTCTAAGGGATAGAAAATCATAGGTTTATCATAAACTGGTAATAAATGTTTGTTCGTTACTTTGGTTAGGGGGTATAGTCTACTACCAGTACCTCCCGCTAATATAACTCCTTTAGTTCTTTTTGCCATTTAAAATATCTTTTGCTTTTTTTAAGGTTTTACTATTGTCGATTTCACTTACTTCATCGTCTAGTTTACTTAGAGATTTAAAAATTTCTTTCTTTAAGTCTTCAATCTCTACAATTTTTGATTTGCAGACACTTACTATATCTACCGTAGTTTCTAATTCTCCAGGCAATACTAGAGTTTGGTATTTAAAGTCTTCTTGAATTTTATTTGCAAATGCATGGAGTTCTTCCATAGGTGGAACTCTTCTTAGTTTTATGACCAAAATAGGTTCATATTTTTCTAATAATAATTCGTTAACTGCGGCTTTAGTTGAGTCTAATGTCATTTTTTTAATTTTTTATGCTTAAAATATAAAAAATTCCTAAAAAAATGTCAATCTATTAGTTCAAACAATATGGGGGAAAATCTTTGTTAAAGTACACAAATAGGTTGTGGGGTTGGTTTTGTAGAAGAAATGTAAGTTCTTTAACTTCCGTACTTGTAGGTCCTAATTCTTTTACTATGTCAAACATTTGAGTAGTAGATAGAGTAGGTTCCCCGTTGGTTTCAAAGTTTTTAGTTGCAATAGTAGTTAGTCGTTGGAAGTAGGCTTCTTTATCTACTTTTAGTGTTCCAAACATATCTATAAATGCTTGTTCATCTTTTTTAAAGAATTCTTTAAGTGTGTTTACATATATTAGTACATCTACATTCATCTTACAAATATATAAAAAATTATCTAATAATTATTAACTCTTCGTTATCATCTTTAGCTTGTAATTTAGGTCCTATCTTGACATTAGGTGAGTCTTTAAGATTAATTACTTCTAAATGTTCTAGGTCTGCTAATGACTCAGGTAAAGATTTAAGGTCAGGATTTTTAGCTAATGATAAAAATTTAAGATTTTTAAGATTAGCAATACTGTCAGGTATCTTATTTAATAACCCTTCTATATGTAATATTTTTAAATTAGAGAAAGTGGTAAATTTTTCTGGTAAAGGTCTACCTGGTAATTTATCTTGGTTTCCATAACCACCTCCTTGTTCAAAATCAAACCTAACCATGTCTTTTGGTAAACTTTCCATAAACTCCTCAAACCCATATATTCCAATGTATTTTGATACATTATCACCTGGGTATTTAACTTGTACTCTCTTGCCGAGTTTTTCATCCTTATCTAAAAATCTTTTAAACATTTCTTTAAAAAATTCTTTTAATTCTGGTCTTGCAGTTAAAAACTGTGGTAAATCTACACTTCTATCCTCTTTATCCATGTATTGGTTGGATTCAAAATGGAACTGGTATTTGTCAGTGTGGTCTTTCTTATTAACTATAATATATAGAGGTCCTTGTTTAGAATAGTGGTCATAATAATTATTACTACTTCCTGCAGTACACCATCTAGTGTTTGAACCATAGTGACATGCGGCCTCTCTAGATTTAGGTATTAGTATTTCCCAATTAGGACCCTCATAAACTAATTCAGCGTCTTGTAAAACTCTTTCTGCTTTTGTGGTTGTAGCCTGTTCTAAAGAAAACTCTTTTGTTAACTCATATAACTCATCCGGAGATGCCAACCGGTTAATGTCCCTTTTTTCTTTAGGTATTTGACTTTTAAATCTATTAAATTTTTGTAAGTCCTCTGTTACCTTGTATAGGTCTTCCATAAAAGTAGCTTGGAGTCTTTGTAAGGTTTTGTCCCACTCTGGTGTGCCGTACCCTGCATTTGACTGACTATCCGCTTCTTGTTGTAACTCTAAGTATTTTTTAATAATCCATTGAGTGTAAGCTCCAACTTTTTTTACTTCTGTTTGGTCGTTATCCTCCACAACTCTGGTAGTTGGGTCTGCTTTTACTAATTGATAAAAAGTTGTTTTATCCATTACAGGTTTAAGAGTTTTCTTTTTCTTTTTACGTGGTTCGGTAAATTTCTTTAGCAATACTTCCTCTCTAGATTGCTCTAAAATAAGACGAGTTAATATATCAGTGAATTGGAAGTTCATTTAGTTTTCTATATAAATATTCTGAAGATAAAATAAAACCCCGAAGAGTCGGGGTTAAAATTAAGTAAGATTATATCTCTTGGTTAGTTTTTTATTTACGAAGTGTGTTTTCCCTTCATTTTTTAGAATATCATATATTTTTTGTGCAGCTAGTGATATGTTGGTCATTCCACCTTCAATCTTCTTTTTCTTTTTATAAATCATAACTTCTAAACTTCCTGGCGTCTTTACAATTTTGCCACCTAACCTTCTTGATGTTTCTTTTGTTATTTTTTGTCTTACCTCATAATTCACCATTTTACAAATATGATGACCTCTTTTTTCCATTGTTGTACTTCCCCCCATAATCTTTTATTTAATTTTAGTTAATAATTTATTTAATTCTTATTTCACTTCTGTCCACTTTCCAAACCTATCATTTCTGTCTCTTCCCAGTATCCAATTAAATTGGTCTTGTTCGTATAACTCTTTATGTGTCGTGTAATACTTTTCTATGCTGGTACTTTTTCCAAATAACTTTATATCTTCAAAAGTCATTTTAAGTTCATTAAACAATTTAGTTTGTTTTACATTTAAAATAAGATGTATGTTTCCGTCCAACCAAAAACTAAAATCTGATAAACTTTCAAGGTATGTTGTTTTGTATGCTGTTTGTTCTTTTGTTTCCATACTACAAATATACGACTTTTAAATTAAACTACCAAATTAATTCACATATAATTTATCACCAATTATGTAATATGTTTGCTATTATTATTAAACAAGTGAGAACGTTTATCCCTACAATAACAGTTCTTATTATCGCCACTGTATTGTCATGTTCTTTTGTTCTTTCATCGCTAAAAGACCCTATAGTGAATTTCCATACTGTCCAGAACTTTCTCATAATTTTAATTTTATCCATAACGGTTGTTCTTTCTCTACATATACCGTTTCGTTTTTATTAGTATATAGATGTACTTTTTCTTTAGATGGGGATGGAGGTCTATACCCGTAAGTTTTTACTTGTCTTAGTTCGTTTAAGGTTCTTTTTTTAATTATTTTCTTTGTCATTTTTTATTAATTTTTCATTTTCTAATAAAAGTTTTTCTCTTTTAGTAAAATTATGTATGTTATTTACTTTTTTAATTATCGTTCTTTCCATTGATATTATGGTTTTGTGCATTTGTAGAATCTGTTTCTCAACTTCTAGTATTGTATTTCTTTGTTCTCTGGATGCTTTTGCTTCTAAAATCAACCACGCGAAAGCTACAATTTCAATAACAAATAAAGATATTAGTAATGTTTTTTCCATCATCTCCCCACTTCTTTTATATATCTAGATTGAGTGATGTCCCAAGGTAAATCAATTACATCCCAATAGAATAACTGTTCTTCCTTAATTCTTCCTTGGTTCCAAATGTTTTTATATCTACGAATAGCTTTTGGTTTCCACCATCGACAAGTGTACTCTACGTTATCTATAAATTTTTGTTTCATTTTTAATTCGCTTTCTTTTATCTCCCCTCTTAAAAACTCGTTTCCATTATCATACATCATTGCAAGATAGACACCTCTCTTGAATCCGTGGTCATAAGTGGATGGTTTTATCTTACAGTGTTTAAACACCTTGTTAATAATGTTCTGTTTAGGTCCTGTAGCGGTTATGGCTTTCTTGTGTTCTTCTGGATGATTTTCTTTTAACCATTTATTCCAAGGTAGATAAACTTCATCATCTGGTTTTAACCTAACTTGTCCCGCGGTCTCTCCCATTGTTTTGAAGTGTGGCATTCCATTATACATACTATTGATACCGTATAGGGATGTTGTTCCGACAGCAATTAGTTTGTCACCATATTTTTCTTCCCAGGCATCTCTAATTGTTTTACATGTAGTTAAAGCTGCTATTAACTTACCCATCAACATATTGTACCCACCTGGTTGAGTGGAACAAATGGTGGTTGCGATAGCTGTATTGTTTAATTTATGTTGTTCAAACTTATTAACTTTATCCCAACCTATATAAGCATCCCTCACTTTAATACTCGTAACATCTGACCCTAAACAAATCAAACCAAGGACTTTCTCTGTTTTCCTATCCTTAACCCAGAATTTCATATTACGTCCAGGATTTGCAACCCATTCCATTGTATGGATAAGTTTACGATAGTTTACCCATTCGGTCACACCTTTTCCTGGTATTGCCATCACAACATAAGGTTCTAAATCTTCAATTTCTTTTATTGTTTGTTCCGTATCGAGTATCCAGGTTGGTTTCCATAGATTTTCTTTATAAGAAAATAATTTCCTTTTTGCCTTTGACATCTTCCCTCCCTTATTCATTTCTTGCCATTTTTTATAAAGAGTTTGTTCCTCAACTGACATTTCTTTAAGCATATCAAGATTATCAATGAGTTTTTGTTTCATTCCCTCAAAGTTAAACTCTTCTTCTTCGGTTTTAAATAAATTTAATTGTTCTTTCATACGTTTATACTCTTTTTGATGTTCCTATTATTTGATAATAATCTTTTTTTCCTTCTAGATAATCTTTTGCCAATGTTAGCATGCTTTTAAACATAAATGCCCCTGTGGTTTGTTTTTCACATTTAGAGAACAATTCTACTAAAGTACCTATTAATTCTAATGATAAAGACCCTGTTCCCTCTAACCATGAAAAATCTCTAGCCACCTCATGAGCGTATATTAATTTATAGGTGTCTCTTTCCTCTACAGTCTGAAACGGATTAACATTATCATAAATTTCTATTAATTCTTTAACTAAATCTAATGTACTAGATTTATTAATTTCCCCCTTCACTATTAAGTCCACAATCCAATGAGTATGAGATGGTGTTCTTAATCTCTTTCCAGGTTCTTTATATTTTACAATAAAATCTAACTCTGGATTTTCACCTCTAAATCCTTGGAATATAGCTACTATTGTTCCGTCTTCTAACTTAAACTGGTTTAGTGCCTCTACTCTAGGGCCATTCTTTATTTTATATTGTAGTTTTTCCATTTATTTTTTTGTTTTAGGGGTTGAGCAAGGTTCTCCCCTCACTTCATATTTGTGTCCACTATCCGAGTTTTCTTCCATCATCTGTACAATCCTATTTACTTCTGATAGTTTTTTTATTGTCCAGATTTGTGATAAACCATCTGTTAATAGTACGTTCATCTTTTTACCCGTTTTCGGGTCCTTCATTATTTTCATTATATTATATCCCATTTTCTTGTTTTTTTAATTGTAATACAAATATAAGAAAAAAAATTTAGATGGCCAGTTTATATTATAATTTTTTTATCTATATTTAACAATAAAAAGTATGGCTTGTAAAGATTGTAAAAAAACCGCAAAAAAAGTAGCAAATAAATTAACTGGTAGAGATAAACTAACTAGTATAGAAGAAGGACAGCTTAAAGATATTAAGTGGTTAGAAGAATCGTCTCAAGGAAAATTTATGGAATCGGTTTCTCGTTTAACTACTACAGAAAAAATAGTATCTTATATAGTGTTTTGGATTCCTTTATTCTTTGGGTACTACACCATTATAAGATTATTGATTAGTCTTTTTATCTAGTATTTTATCATTTATCTCTTGTAGAGATTTTAGAGATTTCTCATCCAAAGTTGTTGGTGGTATGACTTTAAGTTCTACAATTAAATTCCCTTTATTATACATGCCTCCTAATCCTTTTGACCTTAGTATATATCTTTTATGTGTATCAAACAAAGGTTTTAGTTCAAAGGTTAACTCAGTGCCAAATCTATCTATATATAATTTTTTACCCAGGATGATATCTAATGGGGTTATTTCTGCAACATAGATAAGGTCATCACCTTCTAACGTAAAGAGTGACTCTGCAGCTATTTCTATACCAACCATTAAATTACCTGGCACACCATTTTTAATTTGATTTCCGAATCCTGGATAAGTTAAGTGTTGTCCTGGGCGTGCGTCTTTTGGTGTTGTAAAATTAAATATCTCTTTTTTCTCTACCCTTCCTCTTCCCATACATGGTGGGCATAAATTTATTGGAGTCTTTCCTTGTCCTTTACATGCCTTACAAGAAACTTCTACTACTTGTTGGAAAAATCCGTTTCCAGTCATGTGACGCTTTCTACCAGCTCCACCACAACTTATACATTTATTCCAATCACCACCACCACCATCACATGCTCCACATATTATTTGGCGACTATATTTAATTTTTTTAGTATACCCATGATATATATCTTCCACAGTTATTGGGATTGTAACACTTAAATCTTCTCCTCTTTGTGGCCTTTTATGCCCCCTATTTTGTCCCCTGTTAAACATACGGTTTAACATATCAAAAGGGTCGTCGTTAGTAAAAGGGTTACCCCCTTCCATTCCACCAAAAGGGTTATTTCTTCGATTATCATAATCTTGTCTTTTTCTTTCATCACTTAACGTATTATAAGCTTCAGAAATTTCTTTAAACTTATTTTCGTCACCTCCACGGTCGGGATGATATAACTTAGACAATTTACGATAAGTTTTTTTAATTTCTTCTTTACTTATAGTGGGGTCTAGACCTAAAATTTTGTAATAATCTTTCATATGAATAAAAAGTATAAAATAATTTTGTTACAGGACAGTGTATCTAAGAAAACTTTATTTAAAAGTAATATAAAAAGAAATACTTTAAATAAATTTAGAAAACTAGGTAATCAAAAACCACCTTCCTTTACCAGAAAATACGTAAAAAGAAAAATTTGTCAATTTGAATTAGGTTTATTTTCTTTATCCCCATCAGTGGAGACTGTCTATTCTAAAGACGAGTTGGGTAGGAACGTTAAAAGAGAACTAAGGAGTGGTGATTACTATCTACATAGTATCATAGATTACTGGGTGGAGGAACAAATTTATGACCACCAATCTAAGAAACGTATAGGGTTTATTAACTTCATAGAAAATAACTTAACTAATAAAACATTTAAACAAATTTTTACTTTAAATAATAAGGTGGTAATACAAGACGAAGAGGTGTTTTTTATCTTTTCTTTAAAAAATATAGATGACACTAATCGTTTTATATTTTCTTTAAAAAACTATTTAATATCTATGAATCGAATGGACTGTTTGGTTGTTCAGGATTATGATACGGTACAAAGGAAACAACTTTATATTATGTTAGAAAAAAATGGATTTAATCGTCAATTTTTATATAAACATTACACCTATTAATCCCTATAAAAAATGAATGTAATTTCACCTATATCTACAGAAAACTTAGTGGAGTTACGGGGAGTAATGAGATTAGTATGTTTTTCTATTTCTTGTAGTATAATACTATAATCATGTGCAGATAATTTTATACTCATATCATTTTCTAGACTTTTTAATCCCCAATCAGAAAATTCATTGCTAAGTTTAGCTAGTAATTGGAGAGGCCCAATCTTTTCTTTATTCTCTTTATTGTCTGAATCCATTTGCTATCTATTTTTTTGGGTCCTCGAGATATCTCACTTTTAGAAGTTTGTACTATTTCTTTTATTAATTTTTTTTTGTGTATATTGGTGTCTTGTGTGTCTTTCTTAATTTCCTTCTCTAGCCATCGTAGATTCTGTTCTTTCATCTAATTTTAAATTTTTATCCTGTGTGGGCACATTATCTTGAAAGTTGAAGTTGATGTCTCTCAGACTACTCACTTCATTAGTGTCAAATATTTTTTTTAATTCTAACATTTTTATATTTAATAACTCTCTTTTCTCTTGTTGGTCTCTATTAAATTTAAGCACTCTGTTAACGTCTATTAGAAGTTGAGCACTTTCCTTTTCTGCAAATACACAATAAAAAGAGATTAACTGTGCTTCGTCATTTGAGTCGTTTATTTTCATTTGAGTACTGGTTGGTTGTGATTTTAAAACTTCTTCTACGAGCCAGTCGGCAGGAAATTTTAAATCTACTAGTACTATTTCATTATGTAATCTAATACTATGAAAATTATCCCCAAATTCTTTTATGTTGTTAAATAATCCCATTTTAAATTAAAATATAAGTTAAAAAATATGAC
>Ga0098044_1000822_pt1 | contig 16293 bp, 11 predicted proteins | sample 10_taG_FD_75053 | JGI IMG/M metagenome (GOLD analysis project Ga0098044, IMG submission 75053) | Marine viral communities from the Subarctic Pacific Ocean - 10_ETSP_OMZ_AT15264 metaG | ecosystem: Environmental > Aquatic > Marine > Oceanic | place: Pacific Ocean | collected 2015-01-16 | reverse complement strand
AGGTAATCATGAGATAGAAATTGAGGTTGAGAATTTTAGATTTGAAAAGTTTAAATCAGTTGATCAACAAGTTTTTAATACTGCTGATTGGGTAGCCGAAACTTCTACTATTTCTACTACCGCTGGGACTCAGATCATTGAGTACACAGGACTTAAAAAAGCAGGGGATAGACGATGGGTAAGTGATAAGAGATTGGAGTTTGATGATAATTCGGAGGACGGTTTTGATGTAAACGCTGCTTTGACTATTGATAGTGGAGATGCAAAGTTTAATAAAGATGGTATAACTTTAGAGGGAAGTGGTGAAGTAACATTAACTTATAGTTGGAATGATATTCCTGGGTATAAGAGTAAAGCATTGGAGAGTTTAAGTATTGGAGGAACTACATGGACTCAATTAAATGTAAGAAGAGGTAGTGAAACTCATACTATTAAGTTAGAAGGAACTGCTAGGACTGTTGGTTCTACTCTGAATGCTGGATCCAAGAAGGATGGGGTAACTTATAGTGGACCGAAGTTAGCCAGTTATAGGGGTGGTATTCTAGGACCTTTCCTTACACCTGCGTGGAAAGATGAAGAAGATTATCTTGCTAATTTTCAGGGTAAAACGTGGATAATGAAGTGGAGTAGTGTTAATTTCCCTGCTGCGGGAGAGTATACTATTCAAGCAGAAGGAGATGATATAGTAAAGGTTAAAATAGGTGGGGTCAAAGTAGCAGAAGTAAAAGTACGTGAAGGAGTAAAAACTTTTAATGTTAAACTTTCTAAGGGAAGAAAGGATGTAGAAGTAGAGTTAATGAATATAGATCTTAATAAACCCTTTGCTACCAATCCTACTGTTGCTGCTGTAAAAATTTCTACTAGAGTAAGTGTAGGAACTGGGATCACCCGACCTTGGACTGTTAATCCTATTGGAATTTCTGCTTCTCTTATTCCCCCTCCTTGTCCTAAAAAGGTAGAAGGAAGAGGGGTAGTAACGGATGTTAAGGTGCTGGCACCGGGAAATGGGTTCAATCCTCCAGCGGGTCCAGGATATCCGGCTCTTTTAAAATTAAAAAATATTGATGTAGAAGATCCAGGAATCAATTATAATTGTGCAGAAGATAAGGTAGTTATTGAACCTGCAAATGGGGCAAAACTGGTAATTTGTGGTTGTGATTCTTTTGGTAGGATTAATAAAATTTGTATAGAGGATTCGGGAAGTGGATGGACTGAGTATCCTTCAGTGAGAATAATATCTCCCACGGGAATTAATGCTACTCTTCGACCTCAATTTGAAATAATACGCGATGCTATTGTTGCGCCGGAGAGATTAATACAAGTAACAGACTTGGTTGGAGTTAAACAGACAGGATATTATGATGGTCGTCCTTACTATGGTGCCGTCTTCTATGAAGAAGGTGTTAAATATGCAGGGTACTATGAAACAATAGGAGAACCTATTCAGATATATGATACTCTCCAGGAGAGCATAGATGCAGAAGTTACTACACCTCCATCTGCAATTCAGAGACAGGGTACTGACATTAGTAGCAATGATCCTCGCCTTAATATTCCTGGCACACCTGAAAACCTTACCGATAATTAAATGGCAACCCCAATAGATAGATTACCCAAGAATACCGAGGGACCAAACCCTACCAAAACTACTGAACAAAATTATTGTGGTATTAAGTATGGTAATGAAAAAGGATCCATTTCTATGGGTCAAATTCATGAGAAAGGCGATGTAACATCTGGTATTATGCTTCAGACTCCTGATTCTGAACATAATTTCACTATGGATATTTCGGGACAGAGGAAAGGACATTCTATTTTAACTAGTCCCAGTAATGTGGCAGTTAAATGTGGGATGGCGAATACTGTGGGAGCTGAGAGTTTTTTACTTGATGTAGATAAGGGTAATCTTAATATTAATGCGAAGAAAGGTAAAATTAGAATTGTATGTGATGATTTTGAGTTGGTTACTTTGGGAAAGGGAACTGATAGTGGTAATATTGTATTCAATGCTGCAGAATCCTTTGATGTTAATGCTACAAAGATTCAGTTAAGTTCTTCAGCCTATACAAAAATGTGTGGAGCTGGTATAGTAGATATTGCAGCGAATAGTGTTCTTAATGTGTATGGATCTTTATTTAATGCGATAGGGGATGCCATAGTAGGATCAAAAGATTCTAAAATTGGTGGTAAGGCTCATGCAATTGCGCAACTGGCAACTCAAACACCTGACCCTGCGTCAGATGCAGGACGTTATGATAGTCCTAATTACTAAGGAGGAATAATTAATGAGTGCTATTAAAGATAGTTGTATAGTAGGAGGAGCATTCCAATTAGGGAATGGAATTTATCCTGCGGTTGGAGTTGGTGATAAAGAAATCTTTGGTTCGATGGCTGCCGAAGGTCCTATAGTTGTTGGGGATCCTGCTGGTTTTAAGGCGGCTACTGCTACTGTAATGATAGCAAAACTTACTAATGATGATAAAGATTGTCCTGAGACTCCTACGGCAAGTTGGGGTGTTAAGGGTGATATGCCTGTGGCTGCTCATCTTTTGGGTAATACTTATATTGATGGGGATGTATTTGTAACGGGATCGGTTGATTGTATTTCGGTTGGTAGATTAGAAGCAAGACATCAAATTGCTGATGGTTCTCCTAAACTGTTTGACATCCCTCATCCTTCACGAGATGGTTATCGTCTTTCACATGCTTGTATTGAAGGACCAGAGGTTGGAGTATATACCAGAGGAAGAGTAAGAAATAAGACAGAGATTAAGTTACCAGATTTCTGGAAAGATTTGGTACATATGAATAGTATTTCAGTTCAACTTCAACCCATAGGTGCTCATCAAGATGTCATTATAAAGAGATGGGATGATGAAACTGTATTTTTACAGGCAAGAGGTGGAATGCCCATCGATTGTTTCTATCACATCTATGCAGAAAGAAAGGATGTGAATGGTTTAGTGGTAGAATATGAGGGTGAGAGTTGGGAAGATCATCCGGATAGGAAAGGTGATGACCCTAAATATGCGGGACAGAACACACGCACCCTTTGACTTTTAAGATTGGGTGTGGTATAATAAATGAGTCTGGTAAGTGCCTGGATGGACGACGAGTATTTGATGAAGTGCGTGGTGGATCCCGCAAAGAAAACTTTTTATCTCTATTCTAATGAAGGGGATACGAAGGAGGTAAATTGTGATAATACTGAACAGTTTATGAATGTATTAGAGTTGGTACGTGCTACCTGCCCAGAAGAGAGGTTAGTGTATGCAGAACCACTCTCAGGGAAAATCGACTTTTAATTCCAAAAAAGTGGGAAAAAAACCCCGCCATTTTTTTTCGCACGTAAGGTTTAGCAAGAAAAAAATATGACATCTTTTTCCCCCGATGGATTACCTTATTTTCCAGTAATGATGCATCTTACTGAAATAGATGGTTTTAAATCTATTGAGAAAGATCTTATAAAATGTGCATATGATTCTAGAAAGAAAGATCCAAAAGGAAGGGTAATATCAAATGCGGGTGGATGGCAATCTTCTTTTCTTCATAATGAGAATAATATTATAAGATCTACTCTTCTTGGGGGTATAGGAGAGTATTTTGAATCTAATAATATTTTTGAATGTAATATAATTTTGGATAGTTTATGGGTTAATATTAATGGAAAGGGACATTATAATAAGGAACATCACCATGGTGATGCTGATTTATCGGGAGTTTTTTGGATTAAATCTCCTAAAAATGCTGGAAACCTTGAATTTACATCGCCCCATGGTTTTGTTCAATACAAAGAGTTAAATTTTTATAGTAAAAAGTATAGGGAGGATAATAAGGCACATCATACTTATGAGTTTTATCCAGTAGCAGGAAGAATAGTTATTTTTCCTTCTTTTATTGTTCATCGCGTTCTTCCCAATCAATCAGATGAAGATAGAATATCCGTTGCTTTTAATATTCTATTAAATAAATAGATTATGGAGATAAAGGTTTGGTATTCTAAAGGTATAAAACAATGGCGATGGTCATTGATGGATATTGAATCGCGCAGACAAGAAGCGGGACAGCAATATCATATTAGAGATGCAATGAATGATATTGCCACAACAATTGAGTATATGGTAGAGAAACGTCAATATGAAGGGCACGATTAAAAGCTAAATAATCCATAACGGCTATAAGAATTAATAAGATGGGTCTTTCCAGATTAGACAATTTTCTGAAATCAGTTCGGGGAAACATACTCTATGTCAATCCAAATGACCTAGACGCTACTGATAGTATTGAAAATCAGGGTAATTCACTTACTCGACCTTTTAAGACGATTCAACGTGCAATGATTGAATCGGCACGATTTTCATATCAGAAAGGACTGAATAATGATAGATTTGGTAAAACCACAATCTTAATATATCCTGGTGAACATACGGTAGATAATAGACCCGGATGGATTCCTGATGGAGAGAATAATTATATATTAAGAAGTGGTGCTACTTCTAATGATTTACCTGCTTATGATTTAACTACTAATTTTAATTTAGATTCGCCTAATAATGAACTTTATAAATTAAACAGTATTTACGGTGGTGTTATAATACCTCGTGGAACTTCATTGGTTGGTTTAGACCTTAGAAAGACAAAAATAAGACCAAAGTATGTTCCTTCTCCTACAAACGATAATATTGGAAGAAGTGCATTATTCCGTGTAACTGGTGGTTGCTATTTTTGGCAATTTTCCATGTTTGACGCAGATCCCAACGGAAAGTGCTATATTGACTATACTGCTAATGAATTTGTTCCTAATTTCTCTCATCACAAGTTAACTTGTTTTGAATATGCTGATGGTGTTAATAATGTTAATATAAATGATGAATTTCAGACTTATTCTACAAATCGTACTGATTTGCAGATGTATTATGAGAAGATTAGTCTAGTTTATGGACAATCTTCTGGACGTGAAATCGAACCTGATTATCCTAGCAGTGGAATTGATATTCAACCTAAAATTGATGAATATCGGATTGTTGGTTCTACTGGCCAGTCGGTTGGAATTTCAAGTATTAAGGCTGGTGATGGTACAACATCTACAACTATTATTACTGTTGATACTACAACTGCCGTTGATGGTCTCCAGGTAGATACTCCATTCAGGATTGAAGGAATTACTGCATCTGGGTATAATGGTCAGTTTGTTGTTGCTACAAAACCAAGTAATACCCAAGCAACATATACAGTCCAAAATGCACCTACTACGGCATTACCTTCAGTTGCTGGTGCTACACTTGCATTAAGTTCTGATACTGTAACTTCTTCTTCTCCATATATCTTTAACGTATCATTACGTTCTGTATATGGTATGTGTGGTATGTATGCCAATGGTGATAATGCCACTGGTTTCCGTTCTATGGTCGTTGCCCAGTTTACTGGTATTGGTCTGCAAAAGGATAATAATGCTTTTGTTCTTTATAACAATGATACTCCATCAACTGGAGCATATGATGATTCAACCACTATTGATAATCTTCATACCAATTCAAAAGCTGTCTATAAGCCATCTTATAAGAACTACCATATTAAATGTTCTAATGATGCAACCTTACAAGTAGTTTCTGTATTTGCTATTGGTTATGCGGAGCATTTTGTAACAGAAAGTGGGGGTGATATTTCACTTACAAACTCTAACTCCAACTTTGGTGCAAAAGCACTGGTTTCGGAAGGATTTAAGAGAACTTCTTTCGCTCAAGATGATAAAGGATATCTTACTCATATTATTCCACCAAAAGAAATTCCTCTTACTGAAAGTGCAGTTGAATTTGAGTTAATAGACGTTAATGTAACTGGATCTGCTGTTGGTTTAGGATCAACTGCTAATCTTTACTTATATGGAAAGACGAATGAAGATGTTGCACCTGAGAATGTTATTGAGGGATATAGGTTTGGTGCAAGAGCAAACGATGATTTAAAAGTTCTTGTTTCTTCTGCAGGATCGGTTACTGAATACAGTTCCCGTATTGTAATGCCTGGTTCTCAATTCAGTATGGAGAAAGACTATACTGTTAAGCAGAGTAGTGCAGGTATTAATAGTGTTGGTACTTTAAGTCAGGGTGGAAATGAGAATGTTATTACTCTTACTGCTGCTCATACCTTCTTAAATGGAGAATCTATTCGTGTAATTAGTGCAAATGGTCATCTTCCTGATGGATTGGATGCTAATAAGGTTTATTTTGCAATTACTGATAGTAATACTAATGCTAGCGGACTTTCTACTGATGTTAATATTAAGGTAGCAAAAACTTTAAATGATGCCTTAGAAGGAAGTGCTATTTCGGTTAATAGTAAAGGTGGTGTTCTAAGTGTTGTAAGTAGAGTATCTGACAAGAATTCTGGGGATATTGGTCATCCAATTCAGTGGGATGGTACAAATAATCAGTGGTATTGTAAGGTTGCAGCTGCTACAACAGAAAATGGAATTTATAATATTATTGCTGGAAATGTAGGACTTGGATCTACGGGAATGGGAGTTGCAACTCCTAAGACTTATATTGAGAGAAGATCTGATACTAGAAATGCTGCTGATACTTTGTATCGCGCAAGATTTGTTCTTCCTAAGGATGGTGGAACTGCAAGACCTCCTAGTGAAGGATATATTTTACAGGAATCTAATACAGGTACTGGATCTACTACTTCAGAAATTGAATCTTACTTTGGTAGTGGTTCACTTACTAATGATACACAACAAAGGAACTTTAGTTTTATTGCTGATGCAACGTGGAGTGGAACAGAAGTTAGTGTAACTACGGAACTTCCTCACCACTTATCTAATGGTTCTAGGGTAGAATTAGTTAATATAACCAGTACAGAGAATACTGCTGGAACTGCTAAGACTGCATATAACAGAACTTATACGGTTACAGGAATTAGTAGTTCTAAGGCATTTACTGTTGGTTTGACCACAGATCCTGGAACATTTACTAATGATACTTCTTCTAGGACTACATCTCTTCCTTACTTTAAGAGGAAAGAGTATGATAATACCTATTTTGTTTATAGAACTGAAGAGTCTAAGAAGTGGGTATCCGGAGAGCAAGACGGTGTTTATTATCTAACCCTTCTTAACTCATCTAATACTCCCACTGTTTCACCATTTAGTGGGGAGAATTTCCCTCAACCTATTAAGGAACTTTATCCTCAGACCAATAGAGATAATGTTAATTCTGATCCGGCTGGAGCAGAATCTTTTGCTATCCCTGAATTAATTGGTGATGTTGTTGCTAATAATGTAGAGAATAGTCTTACTAAAGAAACTCTTAATCTTTACAACAATGACAGTGAAATAGGTGTTGGTATTACTCAAATCCAGTCTCAGACAGGATCTGCTCATACCATTACTACTCTTATTGATCATGGACTTAATCCTATTACTGCATTAGGTATTGTAGATGGTGGTGCTGGATATGGTTCTGGTTCTGCAGGAGATATTTACAATGCTAAGTTGGTTGCCATTGGATCTTCGGTTACTGGTAGCAATGCAACTGCTAAAGTAACTGTTGATGGTAGTGGTACAATCACTGCTGTTAAGGTAATGGATGGTGGTTCTGCATATGGTATTGGTAATACTCTAAATGTTGTTGGAGTTGAGACCAGTGGTTCGTATACAGTCGGTGTTGTTACTGTTACCCAGGTTTATGATAATGTAGGAGATACTTTACGCATTAGTGGTGTTGGATCTGCTACTTATGATGTATATAACGATCTGTATAGAATTACCGGGATTGGTACTCTAGGAAATGACATCACTGTAGCATCTGCATCTACTATAAGTGGATTTACCACTACTGGAATTGGTGCAACAAATGCAACAGGTGCTTTCTTATACTTAACTGGTGAGGCAATTAGAATTAGTACTCTTAATTATGATAAGAGTGGGGGTATTGCTACAGTTACAACTGCTAATGCTCACGGATTAAAGGTAGATCAGAAGGTTAAGTTTGCTGGAGCAAATGAGACTACTTATGTGGGAGATTTTGTAGTTGATGAGAATTTAAGTCTTACTTCGTTCTCAGTTAATATTGGTGTAGGAACAACCGCACCAACAGCAACTGGAACAATGTATGCATACCGCGAAGGATATGCTGCAAATGATGGTGTTATTACTGAAGATAATGAGAATCTGAATGGTAGAATGATCCCACAGTATGCTGGACTTACTACTACACTTTCTGCTACTGTCAGTAATGCTACTACTCCTAATTTAAGTCTTGTTAATATTGGCAATTTAGATGTCAATATCGGTGATTACTTTATGATTGATAATGAATTAGTTCGTGTTAAGACAACTACAACAGGATCTAATCCACTTTCAGTCTTCCGTGGTATCTTAGGAACCAAAGCAGGTATTCATACTATTGGTTCTGTAATTAGAAAAGTTGCTGCTAAACCAGTTGAACTTCGTAGACATTCTATTCTTCGTGCTTCTGGTCATACCTTTGAGTATGTTGGATTTGGTCCTGGTAACTATTCTACTGCATTCCCATCAGAACAAGACAGATCACTTTCTACTGAGGAAGAACTGTTAGCACAATCATTAGAAAGAAATGCTGGTGCAGTCTTCTATACAGGAATGAATGCTTATGGTGTTTCTTATAACGGTAATAAGAGATTAAGTTCTGCTACGGGTAAAGAAGAAATTATTAATACTCCAGTTGCAACAGTAACTGGTGAGGATATTGGTGATGTTGCTGGACTCAATATTACAGACTCGACTGAAGTTAATGTAAGTCGTTCTATTAAGGTAGAAGGTGGTCCGGATAGTAAGGTTGCTTCTGAATTTAATGGTCCAATTATTGTTAGTAATAAACTGACTTCTACTTCTTCTAAGGGTGTTGAAGCACAGTCTTACTTTGTTCAGGGTGATCAAACAGTTTCAAGGAAGCGTACACTTTCGGATGCTATTCCTTCACTTGCCGGTAACCCTGGTGATATAACTCACTACTCTGACCCTGCTGATGGTGGATATGTGGGTTGGATCTATAGTTCTAACAATGATTGGCGCAGATTTGGTAGTGTAAGTCTTGCAGGAGACGCAAGCATTGCAATCTTTGATAAGGTTGGAATTGGAAGCACTACTCCTGGAGAAAATACTTTCCAAGTTGGTGGTGGTTCTACTCTCTTTGCCGTTGATGGTGATGTAGTTGGTATTGGAACTACTGCTAATGGACTTGCATTAAGAGTCATTGGTAATACTAATATATCTGGTGCTGTGGTTGCAACTGCATTCACAGGAGATGGTTCTGGACTAACTGACCTTGCTAATGATAGTAGATGGGCAGGCGTTCACGCTGGTGTTGGAACAGGAATTTATCCAACAGGTCTATTAAATGTTGGTGTTGGAACTACACGACCAACAGTTGCTCTTGAAGTTGGTGCCGTTGGTGCATCTAGCAGTTCAGTTGTTGTAAATGGTGAAGCATACTTTGCTGGGATCATTACAGCACAGAATGTTACTGTTAGCTCTGGACTTACTGCTGTTGGACCTTATAACATTAATAATGTTTCGTCTGGTTCTATTCAGGCATCCTCGGTTGGTATTGGAACAACTAATACACTATTAGCATTCCAGGTTGGATCAGCCAATACTCTGGGAGTATCCGCTGATAATAAGATGATGGTTATCAGTGGTATTGGTTCCGTTGGTATCGGTACTACGGTTGCAACTGCTAATTTGGATGTCCATGGACACACTAGATTGCGTAGTTACTCTGAAAATGTAGGAATTCTTACTATCTCTTCTAATGTAGTAACAGTAGATTTGACTTCTGCACAGACATATACGTTGGAAGCAGATGATACTATTACAAGCTTTACATTGAAACAACCACCAAGTGACTCCACATCCTTTACAATTAAGATTGTTCAGGATAGTACAGGTAGCAGAAGCGTGGGTATTGATACCTTCAAGGATGAAAGTGGATCAAGTATTCCAGTTTACTGGCCAGGTGGAGTGGTTCCAATAGTTACCACTACCGCAAGTAGGTCTGATATCTACTCCTTCAAGACATTTGATGGCGGCGCAACACTTTATGGTATAGTTGGCGGTCAGAACTTCTCCTAATGGCAATTAACATTTTTGATGATAAACAGATAGATCTGGATCTTAATGCTCCAACTCTATCTTTTACCACTAATCCAACGGGCGTAGGATCAACAGGTGTTGGAGTTGGTTCGGAAGGTGGTGGAACCGTCAGTTTAACTGGTATTGCTACTTATACTGCTGAAGGAAATTCCGGGGCTGATTTAGATGGTACTATTTCTTATCAGTGGTATGAGGGAACCACTGCAGTAGAAAATGGTACTTATATTACTGGGGCGGCAACTACCACTCTTACACTTACAAATTTAATTACTCCTACTGATAATGATAGGGAGTTTTATTTGCAAGCAGATTTTGTACCAGGATATACAGGAACAAATGCAACATATTTGACAGGTAATGCATATAATGAACCTCTTAATTCTGGGGTAGGAACGGTTAGTGTCGATCCTTTAATTGAAATTGTTGCTCAACCAGCAAGTGTAACAGCACTTTTAAATGCAGATGCTACTATTAGTATTAATGCAGATTTAACGGATAGTGCCTATATTGGAGCAGGTTTAACATATCAATGGTCATTAAATGGTAATGTAGTGACTGATGAAACAGTAACTACTACAACTACTACTAGTTCAACTGTATCAGGAACAGTAGAAAATACTTATACTAGTACGACTAATAATATATCAGTTCCTTCTACGGCAACAGGAATTGAGGTTGTACTTGCCGGAGCAGCAGGTGGAAATGGAGGAAGTGATGCTGGTGGACCTGGAGGGCGTGGAGCCCAAGGAAGGGCAGGTAGATTTACAATGCCTGATGGTGCAAAAGATTTAGATTTTTATATTGGTAAAAGAGGAAATGGGGGATCGAGTGGTGGACAGAGTGCTGGTGGATCTGCCGGAAGTAATCCAGGATCCGGTGATGGTGGAAATGGTGGTGGAGCAGGTCAAAATGGTTGGTCTGGTGGTGGCGGTGGTGGTGGATCCGCTAGTTATTTGACTAATAATGGAAGTACCATTCTCGTTTCTGCTGGAGGTGGTGGAGGTGGGGGAGGATCACACAATAGAGGAGGAGATAGTGGATATAATAGAAATCCAGGTGTAGGATTAGGATATGGTCAGGGAAGTGTAGGTAGTTTAAGTGGTGGTGGCACAGGAACTACAAAAAATGGTGACGGCGGCGGCGGAGGCGGCGGCGGTGGTGGAGCACCTGGTGGTTCTGGTGGCGGATCCGGTCAAGATAATTCTGTTGGGGGTTATGCGGGATCTGGTGGAGCCAGTGCAAAGAATGATAGTGAAGTTACTCTGTCAGGTTCTGGTTGGTTACATGATAGTGATGGATATGGTTATCTTAAATATACGGGAACTACATCTACAGAAGTATCAACTACGAGGAATACAGTAGTTTCTGGAACAACTAGCAATACTTTAACTATTAGAACAGATGTGGTTGGAGTTCAAACAGCACAATGTACTGTCTATCATCCTGATGCCACTAATAGTCCAGTTATTAGTGATGAGGTAACTTTTGTTGCTGTATCTTCAGCAGCAGAGAATAATTTAACTGTAGAAGCAATTGGTGTTACTGATACTGCAACTATTTCTTCTATTAATCTTAATAATGGGGAATATACTTTTGAAATAGAATCAACTGATGTAGATCAAAATGGGATTAATCAATTCTATAGTTTTTACTCTCCTGATAAAGATATGGAAGTAGAACTAGATCTGTATGGTGGAAAGGGTGCCGATAGTACAGGACAAGTAGGAGGAGAAGGGGGATATTCTAGAATTAGATTTACTATGACCCAAAATACTGAATATGTAATTGCTGGTCTTTTAAGTAGTATAAAGGCACCTTTCCTCTATAGAAAAGGAACTTTAATGGCATGTGTTGGTCAGGGTGGAGATGCATCAACTGGAAGTAATGCTAATGGTGGATTTGGTGGAGGTGTTGATGTAGGTGGTGAGAATGGTCAAGGTGGATCCTCTGGTAGTGGAGGGAGTGTTGTTTTATCTGGTAATTTGAGTGGAAATGGATCTTTTGGATCTACTTATAGTGCGCCTACTGTATATCCTGGAGACTCTCAAAATAGTGGGATATTGGGGGGGCAAACAATTGCTTGTACAAAGGGAGTTTATTGGGCCCAACAAGGAGTTGGTGCTTGTACAGATATAACGGGCAGTACTCAGTTTAGAATATCAGATGGTACAATAGTTACTAATACGGGGTCTATCACCAGAGGATTTAAAGCAGGATATAATATTATGCAGACTGCTGGTTCTAGTGCTGGCGGTGATGGGGATGGAGGTAATGGTGCTTCTGGTGGGAATGGTGGAGTAGGAAATAATGGTGGAGGTGGAGGAGGAAGTGGATATCAAGATGGTTCAGTTACTGTAGTAGATACTAAACTTGGTGGAAGTAGTGGAAATGCTAAAGTTGTATTAAGAGTAGTTACCTAATAAATAGCCTTAGACACAATAAAAAAATGAACGATAAGGTTAAACTAGGTATTGCTGGTGCAGTTGGAATAGTCGGTGGAGGATTGATTACATTCTTCGGTGGAACTCCCGGACAGAACAATACTGATAACTCAGGGTTAAGTTGTGCTAGTGGAGCAGCCGTTCAATGTTGCACTACAGGTTTTAACTGTAAAGATACTTCTGATGGTGTTGTATGTGAGAGATGTGATGGATGGACTGATCTTGGAAACAATGATCCAACCGTAGAATGCTGGAAGATCGCCGCACCTAACGAATAATATTATAAATAACTAGGACTAAACGGGGGAAGTGAACCTGAATGGCTGTAAATAAGAATTTTGTAGTCAAGAATGGACTTGAGGTTAATGAAAACCTCATTTTGGCGAATGCTGACGATAAAAGAGTCGGTATTGCATCTACAACTCCTAATTATACCTTAGATGTCTCTGGTGGTATTGGTGCAACTGATTTAGTTGTATCCGGTTTTACTACTCTTACCCAAGATTTACAGGTAGGAACATCTGGTAGCATTTTTTATGTAAGCGACTCTAATAGTAATGTTGGAGTTGGAACCTCAGCACCTGATGCTGCTTATACTTTAGAAGTGCGGTCTTCAGTTTCTACTGGACAGACTGCACTGTATGTTTATGGTGACATGCGTGTCACTGGTGATATTAATCTCGATGACATCATTTTAGATGACGTTAGGGCTACTGACTTGTATGTCAGTGGTCTTTCTACTTTTGTTGGAGTTTCCACCTTTGAGAGTACTGTTTATACTAATGGTGACGTAAATCTTGCTGGTTCGGCTGGTGTTACATCTATTCGATGGGATCAGAGTCAACAGTCATTAGAATTTCTTGATGAGACCAAAGCTAGCTTTGGTACAAATAATGATTTACAAATATCTCATACTAATAGTCTTAAGGATCAAGATGATTCTGAAGGAGTGAGTGTTGTTGATGGTTGGACTTCATATATCAATGAGCAAGGAACTGGTGGACTAGTATTTAAGTCCAATGGAAACAGTGGAGAAGGAGCCTATCAATTCTTCGATACATCGTGGAGACCCATAGTCCGACTATTCAGTGGTGTTAATGCACGATCTGTTTTATATTATGGTGGTTTAGATAGGTTTGAAACTACTGGGGTTGGTGCTACAGTACATGGTAGTCTGGGTATTCTTACTGACTTAACTGTTGGTGGTAACTTAAATGTTACTGGTGACATTGTATATGATGAAGTAACCGGTAGAAACATTAATATTTCTGGTCTTTCTACCTTTGAAGGACTGTCTTACTTTGGATCTAATGTTGGAGTTGGAACTACAAATCCAGCAATAGCAGCAGATAGCAATAATACTAACATTTTAAATGCTGGTATTGTTACTGCAAACTATATCTATGGTGATATTTCTGGTGCAACTGGTGTTACAACAGCAATTACTGCTGCTATTGGTGTTTCTTCTGAAGGAACATTTGTAGGAACTGGTGCCACTATAATTAATTTTGTATCAAGTAATGGTACATCATGGGATATACAAAATTCCGGTGCTGGTATTGCTACGGCAACAATTACACCTGGAGTTTCCATTGGACTCGCAATCGCTCTTGGCGGTTAATAAATAAACATAACAAGTAAAGAAAAATGGCAGAAGCTTTTTCAAATTCATTAACAAGAGCAGCAGGAATTCACACTTCTTGGAGTGGGAGTAGTGTTGCAGCGGCGAGTACTGCTATTACAGTGACGGCCAACACTGGTATTGGGGTTTCTCATTTAGTGGGAAATGCTAATTATATCGCTGGAACCAAGGTAAAGCAGATTGCGGGAACGACGATTTATACTGATCGTGCTTCTACCAATAGTGCTACTGCTACAAGTCAAATTGTAGAATTCCTTGGGGTTACTACCGCATATACTGCTCCATCCGGAACCAAAGCGATTTTGGTTGGTGGAACCTTTGCTAATAATACGGCTAATGGGGTTAACTTAACAGTTTCAGTTTATGATCAAAGTGCAGGAACTCAAACAGCTTTAGCATCAGATATACCGGTTCCGACTGGAAGTTCTTTTGTTATAAGTGATGCAGGTAAGACTGTATTAGAAGGTTTGGATGAAGTCCGACTTTATACTGACGTTGATAATGCAATTGATGCAAATCTCAGCATCCTCACGGGGGTTAGCTAATAATGCCAGTCGCACAGGGTTATATTGGAAGAAGTCCGGGTGACGCGCAGGTAACTATTGCTCGTCAAACATATACACCTGGCGGAATTCAAACAGATTTTACTTTTGATTCGGGATATACCGTTGGATATCTGGATGCCTACATTAATGGTGTTAGGCAGATTGAAGGAACTGATTATACAGCCGGTGATGGATCTAATGTAGGATTTACAAGTTATTTGATTAGTGGAGATACTCTTGAAGTAATTGCATATAAAGCATTTAATGTTAATGATGTAAACTCTACTGCTGGAAACTTTACTGTTGGTAATGATTTAACTGTTGATGGTGCATTAATAGTCAGTGGGATGGCAACCCTTGGAGGAGGATCCTCTGTTTCATGGGCCACCACCGCATTTAATTTATCAGGAACTCCAAATATTGCGGCTAATGATATCAATGCTGCTGGTGTTATTACTGCAGTAACTGGTAATTTCAGTGGTAATGTAACTATTGGGGGTTCTTTAATATATGAAGATGTTACCAATGTAGACTCTTTTGGTATTGGTACATTCCGAACTGGAATTAATGTTGGACCTCCTACAGGTGTTGGAATTACTTTAGGTACTTCTGGCACAGGGGATGCAATTTATGCAGGTGTTATTACAGCAACTACTTTCAGTGGTGCTGTTAGTGGTAATGTAACCGGTAATGCAACAGGATTATCTGGACAACCTAGTATTGATGTTCAGGCTATCGTTGTTAACTCTGGTATTGTAACAGTAACAACTTTTGATGGTAATTTGTCTGGTGATGTTGATGCACCAGCATTTGACACCAATGTTGCAGGAGTTATTGTAACAGGTGTTTCTACATTTAGTGGTGTTATTGATGCTAATGATACTACACAATCTTCGAGTTCTATAACAGGAGCAGCTCAGTTTGCTGGTGGTGTTGGTGTTGCGAAGAATTTATTTGTTGGTGGTGGCGCTCAAGTTACTGGTATTTCTACTTTTGTTGGATTCTCTACATTTAAGGATGGGGTTGATTATGGTGGAGGAGGAACATTAAGAGAAAAGATTAATATAGTTGCTAATAAATTAAGTGCTGTTCCTGATATTAGTTTAGATAATGGAATGGTACATTATTTTACTACCACTGAAACAACTACTGCACAACCCAATATAATCTCAGGGGTTGGTATAAACACAGAATTATCTATTGGAGAGACTGCAAGTGTCACTGTTATAACGACTGCAGCAGCTGCAGGTTATTCTACACGGTGGAAGGTTGATGGTTTATTAACAGGCATTACAACCAGTTGGGTAGGGGGTAGTGAACCTTCGGCTGGTAATGCTAGTGGATTAGATACTTATGCCTTGACTCTTATTAAAACAGCCGATGCTACTTATACCATCATCAATAATCTTGTAAATTCCGCTTAAGGAGGGTGAAATAAATGTCTATTAGAGGATTTACTGGATTTGGTGGGGGTGCTACAAGTTTAGCACAATATGCTCCTCAAGGAGCTACTCCTTATGCTTCGGGGGGTGT
>Ga0098044_1000816_pt1 | contig 16330 bp, 16 predicted proteins | sample 10_taG_FD_75053 | JGI IMG/M metagenome (GOLD analysis project Ga0098044, IMG submission 75053) | Marine viral communities from the Subarctic Pacific Ocean - 10_ETSP_OMZ_AT15264 metaG | ecosystem: Environmental > Aquatic > Marine > Oceanic | place: Pacific Ocean | collected 2015-01-16 | reverse complement strand
TGGGCCGACTTGCCCATGGCGCCCATGAAGAGCAACAGGCAAATGGTGGTCACCAGCGGCACTTCATGACCGAGGAACATGAAGGTGTTGTTGGCCATGTGCGGGATGGCGGCGAAGACCGTATCGAACTCGACCGAGCCGACCGACAGGAAGATCGCGCCGATGCCGAGGATGAGGCCGAAGTCGCCCACACGGTTGACCACGAAGGCCTTGATAGCGGCGGCGTTGGCGCTGGGCTTTTGATACCAGAAACCAATGAGCAGGTAAGACGCGACGCCCACGCCTTCCCAGCCGAAGAAGAGCTGGATGAAATTGTCGGCCGTCACCAACATCAACATGGCGAAGGTAAAGAACGACAGATAGGCCATGAAGCGCTGCTTGTGCGGATCGTGGCTCATGTAGCCGATCGAATAGACATGCACGAGGGCGGAGATCGAGGTGACCACCACGAGCATGACGGCGGTGAGCGCATCGATGCGGAGACGCCAGTCAGCCTCGAAGGAGCCGCTGTCGATCCATGTCAGCACATGGACATGTGCGGTCTCACCCCCGAAGGTCACCTGCGGGAAAGCGATGATGGCAAGAACAGCCGAGACGATCAGCAAGCCTGAAGTCACAAGCTGCGCTGCGCGCGCGCCGATGACCCGACCGAAGATGCCGGCAATCAGGAAGCCCAGAAGCGGCAGAAAGACGATAGCGGAGTACATCTCTCCTACCCCTTCATCAGATTAACGTCCTCAACCGCGATGGAGCCGCGGTTGCGGAAATAGGTCACTAGGATGGCAAGGCCGATGGCCGCTTCAGCAGCCGCGACCGTCAACACGAAGAGCGCGAAGACCTGTCCGGTCAGATCGCCTAGGAATGTCGAGAAGGCAACAAGGTTGATATTCACCGCGAGCAGCATGAGCTCGATCGACATCAGAATGATGATGACGTTTTTACGGTTCAGGAAGATGCCGAAGACACCGATCGTAAACAGGATCGCAGCGACAACCAGATAATGAGCGAGACCTATGTGCATGATCAGAGTCCTTGTCCCGGCTTCACGTCTTTGTATTCAACGCCATCGTCACGCTTGCGGCCGACCTGATGCGCGATGACCTGACGCTTGATGTCGGAGCGATGACGCAGGGTGAGCACAATGGCGCCGATCATGGCGACCAGAAGAATGAGACCGGCCGCCTGGAAGAGATAGACGTATTGCGTATAGAGGATGCGGCCCAGGGCGCGCGTATTGGTAACCTGATCGATGAAGGCGGGCGCAGGCGACGCGGCAGCGTGCATGGCGTCCGGCGTAATGATCCAGGAAGCGCCGACCATGCCGAGTTCAAGCACGAGGATCAATCCGAGCAGCGCACCAACGGGCAGATATTGCAGGAAGCCACGTCTCAGCTCTGTGAAGTCGATGTCGAGCATCATGACGACGAAGAGGAAGAGCACGGCGACCGCGCCGACATAGACGATGACAAGGATGAGCGCGATGAACTCCGCTCCCATGAGAACGAAGAGCGCGGCGGCATTGAAGAAGGCAAGGATAAGAAAGAGAACCGAGTGCACGGGGTTCCGCGACGCGATCACCATGAATCCCGCCGCAATCGCAATTGCGGCGAAGATATAGAACGCTATGGCGCTAACGATCATCTGGACCCCTGTCCCTCTCTTGGCGTCGGGCTCGGCCCGACCTCTTGTTCAGTCTGTAACGCGGCTTGCGTCGCTATCAGCGATACGGCGCGTCGAGTTCGATATTCCGGGCGATCTCACGCTCCCAACGGTCACCGTTGTTAAGCAAGCGATCCTTGTCGTACATGAGCTCTTCACGGGTTTCCGTGGCGAACTCGAAATTCGGACCTTCGACAATGGCATCCACCGGGCAGGCTTCCTGGCAGAAGCCGCAGTAGATGCATTTCGTCATGTCGATGTCGTAGCGCGTGGTGCGGCGCGTGCCATCATTACGGCGCGGGCCTGCTTCGATGGTGATCGCCTGCGCCGGGCAGATCGCTTCGCAAAGCTTGCAGGCGATGCAGCGTTCTTCACCATTGGGATAGCGACGCAGCGCGTGTTCACCACGGAAACGCGGGCTGAGCGGTCCTTTCTCGAAGGGATAGTTCACCGTCGCCTTGGGCTTGAAGAAATACTTCATCGCCAGAAAGAAGGCGCCGACGAATTCCGTAAGGAAAAGCGACCGTGTGACCTGATTGAAGGATGCCATTTTTCAGTCCTTTCCAATCAGCTGTGCGGAACCAGGCCGAAGCCGACGAGCACACCGGCCGTCAACACAACCCAGAACAACGAAAATGGGAGAAACACTTTCCAGCCCAGACGCATGAGCTGGTCGTAGCGATAGCGCGGCACGAAAGCCTTCACCATGGAGATCATGAAGAAGACCACGATGAGCTTGGCCAGGAACCAGACGATGCCCGGCACCCAGGTGAAGGGCGCGAAATCGAAGGGAGGCAGCCAGCCGCCGAAGAAGAGGATCGCCATCATGCCGGACATGAGGATGATCGCGACATACTCACCCAGCATGAACATCATGTAGGGCGTTGAGGAATACTCGACCATGAAACCGGCGACGAGTTCGGATTCAGCTTCCACGAGATCGAAAGGCGGACGGTTCGTTTCAGCGAGCGCCGAGACGAAGAAGATCACGAGCATCGGCAGATGCCAGAGCCAGTACCAGTTGAACAACCCGTAGTGGCCGTGCTGCGCATTGACGATGTCGGTGAGGTTGAGCGACCCCGCCGTCATGAGCACAGTGATGAGCACGAAGCCGATGGAGACTTCGTAGGAGACCATCTGGGCAGCGGAACGCAGCGCGGAGAGGAACGGGTATTTCGAGTTCGAGGCCCACCCCGCCATGATCACGCCGTAAACGCCAAGCGAGGAGAAGGCGAGAATATAGAGGATGCCAATGTTGATATTGGCAATGACAAGGCCATCACCAACCGGCACGACGGCCCAGGCAGCGAGCGAAAGCGTGACGGTGACCAGTGGAGCCAGAAGGAAAACGCCCTTGTTGGCGCCCGACGGGATCACGACTTCCTTGAAGACGAATTTCAGCAAGTCGGCAAAGGACTGAAGCAGACCGAAGGCACCCACGACATTCGGGCCACGGCGAAGCTGCACCGCCGCCCAGATCTTGCGGTCGGCAAGCAGGATGAAAGCCGTGAAGATCAGCAGGCCAACGAGCAACGCCAGAGACTGACCGAGGATGATCAGGAAGGGCAAGCCGTAGGTGACGAGAAAATCATTCATTAGCTTACTCCGCCGCCTGTGCGCCGCGACGCGAAGCAGCAAGCTCGGCCGAACAATTGGCCATGGTCTTGCTCGCACGAGCGATCGGGTTCGTCAGATGGAAATCCTTGATGGGCGTCTCGAAAGGCGCGACATCGAATTCGCCGCTCGCGAGGTCCGGCAGGCTACCCGCCGCCACGACTTCATCAAGCGAGGCATATTGAGGGGCTGCCGCGATGATCGCCTGACGCAGAGCGGCAAGCGTGTCGTAGGGCAGCGTTGCATCGAGTTCGGCCGAGAGGGCGCGCAGGATCGTCCAATCCTCACGGGCTTCGCCAGGCGGGAATGCGGCGCGCTGACCGGCCTGAACGCGGCCTTCGGTATTGGCGTAGAGGCCGTCCTTCTCGGTGTAGGCAGCACCCGGCAGGATCACGTCGGCGCGATGCGCGCCACAGTCGCCATGTGTGCCCTGATAGATGACGAAAGCAGAGCCAAGAGCGTCGGTGTTGATTTCGTCAGCGCCGAGCAGATAGACGACGTCGATTTCGCCCTTCATCGCGCCTTCGACGATACCGGCGGCATCGCGACCGCCCTCGCCCGGCACGAGACCGAGATCAAGGCCGGCGACGCGGGCCGCTGCTGTGTGCAGCATGTTGAAGCCGGCGTTGGTTGATTTGGCCAGCGCAATAGCGGCCGCGAGAATGGCCGCGCCATCCTTACGCGCGACAGCGCCCTGCCCGACGATGATCATCGGAGCCTTGGCATTCTTCAGAACATCGGCAAAACCATTTGCGCCCGAAGCGACCTGCTTCAACGTGTCGGGGCCTGCGCCCAGATGCTCGTAGTCATAGGTGAGGTCGTGGCGCGGACCAATGACACCGACCTTGAGGCCACCCATGCGGGAGCGCTTGCGGATGCGCGCATTGATGATCGGCGCTTCCTTGCGCGGATCGGAGCCGATGATGAGGATGGCGTCAGCGTCTTCAATACCCGCGATGGTCGAATTGAAGATGTAGCTCGAACGCTCGCCGCCGATCTTCGCACCATCCTGACGGCAGTCGATGTTGGCAGAGCCAAGCGCGGACCAGAGATCCTTCAACGCCTTCATTTCTTCGGCAGCGGCGAGGTCGCCAGCGATAGCGCCGATGCGCTCGCCCTTGGCGCCCTTGAGCTTCGCAGCGATTGCGGCAAAGGCTTCGGCCCATGAGGCTTCGACAAGCTTGCCGTCCTTGCGGACATAAGGACGATCGAGACGCTGGGTCTTGAGACCATCCCAGACGAAACGGGTCTTGTCGGAAATCCATTCTTCATTCACGTCCTCGTTGAGACGCGGAAGGATGCGCATGACTTCGCGGCCACGCGTGTCGACGCGAATGTTGGAGCCAACAGCATCCATCACGTCGATGCTTTCGGTCTTGCGCAGTTCCCAGGGACGTGCGGTGAAAGCGAAAGGACGGAAAGTCAGTGCGCCGACCGGGCAAAGGTCAACGACGTTAGCCGAGAGTTCGGACGTCAGCGTGCCTTCGAGATAGGTCGTGATCTCCATGTCTTCACCACGTCCGATGGCGCCGATTTCCGGCGTTCCGGCAACTTCAGTGGCGAAGCGCACGCAGCGTGTGCACTGGATGCAGCGGGTCATGACGGTCTTGACGAGCGGACCCATGTATTTTTCTTCGACCGCGCGCTTGTTTTCGTTGAAGCGCGAACCATCGACGCCATAGGCCATCGACTGGTCCTGCAGGTCGCATTCGCCACCCTGATCGCAGATCGGGCAATCAAGCGGGTGGTTGATAAGCAGGAATTCCATCACGCCTTCGCGAGCGCGCTTGACCTGTTCTGTGTTGGTGTGGACGACCGCCCCGTCAGCCGCAGGCATGGCGCAGGAGGCCACCGGCTTCGGCGACTTCTCGACCTCAACCAGACACATGCGGCAGTTGCCCGCGATGGAAAGGCGTTCGTGATAGCAGAAGCGCGGAATTTCAGCGCCCGCCGCTTCGCATGCCTGCAAGAGCGTTGCGCCCGCTTCGACTTCTACTTCGATGCCGTCGACTGTGACCTTTGGCATGCCCTACTCCGCCGCCGCCAGAGAGCCACCACGCTTGGCAGCAATCCGTTCTTCGATGACCGGCCGGAAATGCCGGATGAGACCCTGAATGGGCCACGCCGCCGCGTCGCCGAGCGCGCAGATGGTGTGACCTTCGACGCGCTTCGTCACGTCGAGCAACATATCGATTTCTTCGACTTCGGCTTCGCCGGAGACCAGACGCTCCATGACGCGCCACATCCAGCCCGTGCCTTCGCGGCAAGGCGTGCACTGGCCGCAGCTTTCGTGCTTGTAGAAAGCAGAGAGACGCGCAATCGCCTTGATGAGGTCGGTTGACTTGTCCATGACGATGACCGCCGCCGTACCGAGACCCGACTGAACTTCCTTGAGGCTGTCGAAATCCATCAGCACCGTGTCGCAGATCGACTTCGGCAGAAGCGGAACAGACGAACCGCCGGGAATGACGGCGAGAAGATTATCCCAGCCCCCGCGCACGCCACCGCAATGCTTATCGATCAGTTCACGGAGCGGAATGCCCATTTCTTCTTCGACGTTGCAGGGACGGTTCACATGACCGGAGATCGAAAAGATTTTCGTGCCCGTGTTGTTCGGACGACCGAGACCGGCAAACCATGTCGCGCCACGACGCAGGATGGTCGGGGCGACAGCAATCGATTCAACGTTATTGACTGTCGTCGGCGCACCATAGAGGCCCATGTTGGCCGGGAACGGTGGCTTCAGGCGCGGCATGCCCTTCTTGCCTTCGAGGCTTTCAAGCAGCGCCGTCTCTTCACCGCAGATGTAGGCGCCAGCGCCGTGATGGACGTAGAGGTCAAAATCCCAACCGGAGCCCGCAGCATTCTTGCCGAGCAGACCGGCTTCATAGGCTTCATCAACGGCCTTCTGAAGAGCGACGCGTTCGGCGATGAACTCACCGCGCACATAGATATAGCAAACATGCGCCTTCATCGCGAAGCTGGCGATGAGGCATCCCTCAATCAGCTTCTGCGGATCGTTGCGCATGATCTCGCGGTCTTTGCAGGTGCCGGGCTCGGACTCGTCGGCATTGACGACGAGGTAGTGCGGACGACCGCCGGAGTCCTTCGGCATGAAGGACCACTTGAGGCCTGTCGGGAAGCCAGCGCCGCCACGGCCACGCAGACCCGACTTCTTCATCTCGTCGATGATCCAGTCAACGCCCTTGCCGATGATTTCAGCCGTGCCATCCCAGTCGCCGCGCGCACGCGCGCCAGCGAGACCCGGTTCGCCGAGGCCATAGAGATTTGTGAAAATGCGATCTTCGTCTTTAAGCATCACTTGCCCCCGCCCGCGATAGGTGTCGTCAGGCTCGTCAGCCCGCCTTCAGGCTCGGACGAATTACGGCCCGTCTGCGAACCGACCTTGACCGGCTTGCCCGCGCGCAGGTCTTCCAGAAGATCGCCGAATTTCGCCGGATCGAGGTCTTCATAAAAATCGTCGTTGATCTGCACCATCGGCGCGTTGGCGCAAGCGCCAAGGCATTCGACTTCCAGCCAGGAAAGCTTGCCATCCGCACTCACCTGACCTTCCGGTCCGATGTGCTTGCGGCAAGCTTCCTTCAACTCGTCCGCGCCGCGGAGCCAGCATGGCGTCGTGCCGCAGAGCTGTACGAAATGCTCACCGACGGGCGACAGGTTGAACATGGTGTAGAAAGTCGCGACTTCGAGCGCGCGGATATAGTCCATCGAGAGCATGTCGGCGACATAGCGGATCGCTGGTTCGGAAAGCCAGCCTTCCTGCTTCTGGGCCTGCCAGAACAGCGGAATGATCGCCGAGGCCTGACGGCCTTCTGGATATTTCGCGATCTGCTTCTTCGCCCATTCCACGTTTTCAGGCGTGAAAGCGAAACTCGCGGACTGATTGGGGGACAGTCTGCGCACACTCATCGGTCAACCTCACCGAACACGATGTCGATGGAGCCCAGGATGGCGGCAACGTCCGCCAGCATGTGACCACGACAGAGATAATCCATTGCCTGCAAATGCGCGAAACCCGGCGCGCGGATCTTGCACTTGTAAGGCTTGTTTGTGCCGTCGGAGACGAGGAAGACGCCGAACTCGCCCTTGGGCGCTTCAACAGCGGCGTAAACTTCGCCAGCGGGCACGTGATAACCTTCGGTATAAAGCTTGAAGTGATGGATCAGGGCTTCCATCGACTGCTTCATCTGACCGCGCTTGGGCGGCGCGATCTTGCCGTCGGTCGTGTTGATTGGTCCTTCAGGCATCATTTCGATGCACTGCTTCATGATGCGCAGCGACTGACGCATCTCGTCCATGCGGACAAGATAGCGATCGTAGCAGTCGCCGTTCTTGCCGACGGGAATGTCGAACTTGAGTTCGGAATAGACTTCATAGGGCTGCGAACGGCGCAAGTCCCAGGCGAGTCCCGAACCGCGCGCCATGACGCCAGAGAAGCCCCAGTCCAGCACATCCTGCTTGGAGACAATGCCGATGTCGGCGTTGCGCTGCATGAAAATGCGGTTGCCGGTGAGCAAGCCTTCAAGGTCGTCGAGCGTATTTTCGCAAGGGTCGCAGAAATCGTAGATGTCCTGCAGCAGCTGGTTCGGCAGGTCCTGATGGACACCGCCCGGACGGAAGTAAGCAGCATGCATGCGTGAGCCCGACGCGCGCTCATAGAAGATCATGAGCTTTTCGCGCTCTTCGAAGCCCCAGAGCGGCGGTGTCAGCGCACCGACGTCCATCGCCTGCGTCGTCGTGTTGAGCAGATGCGACATCAGACGACCGATTTCGGAATAGAGCACGCGGATGAAGGAAGCACGGCGCGGCACTTCGATGCCGAGCAGTCTTTCGACAGCCATGCAATAGGCATGTTCCTGATTCATCGGCGCGCAATAGTCGAGCCGGTCGAAGTAAGGCATAGCCTGCAGGAAGGTCTTCGCCTCGATCAGCTTTTCAGTGCCGCGATGAAGCAGACCGATGTGCGGATCGACGCGCTCGACGATTTCGCCTTCGAGCTCCAGCACGAGACGCAAAACACCGTGCGCGGCGGGATGCTGAGGGCCGAAGTTAAGCGTGAATGTGCGGAGGTTCTGTTCGGTCATTATTTCTGCTCCGCCTTCTCGTCGCCCGGCAGAATATATTCCGCACCTTCCCATGGGCTCAGGAAGTCAAAGCTGCGGAATTCCTGCGTGAGCTTCACGGGCTCATAGACAACGCGTTTCTGGTCGGCGTCATAGCGCACTTCGACGTAGCCCGTCATCGGGAAATCCTTGCGAAGCGGAAATCCTGCGAAACCGTAATCTGTGAGAATGCGGCGAAGGTCGGGATGGTCGGAGAAAAGCACGCCATACATGTCGTAGGTTTCGCGCTCGAACCAGTTGGCGGTCGGGAAGATGCTGACGACGCTTGGCACCTGCCCGTCTTCGTCGGTCGCCACCTTGACGCGGACGCGGCGGTTCTTCGTCATCGACAGCAGGTGGTAGACGACGTCGAAACGCTTCTCGCGAGTGGGATAGTCGACTGCCGTCACATCGATGAGCGACGCGAATTCACATTCGGGATCGTCCCGCAGGAACGCGAGAACGGTTTTGATGGCGGGGGCTTGCGCCACCACATTCAGCTCACCATATGCGACGTCGCAGGAGACAATGACATCTCCCAGCTTTGCGCGGAGATGGTCGCCAAGGTTGTTCAGGCTCTCGTCCATCGAAGCAGTCTCGAAGCTCGTGAGTAGTGCAAGCCCGCCAAAGTTCGGGGCCGCACTTACGCGGATTTAAAAAATTACCGGTCGATCGACCCCGTCCGGCGGATTTTCTTCTGAAGCGCGAGGATGCCGTAAACCAGCGCCTCGGCAGTGGGTGGGCAACCGGGAACATAAATGTCCACCGGAACGATGCGATCGCAACCGCGCACCACGGAATAGGAATAGTGATAATAGCCGCCGCCGTTAGCGCATGATCCCATGGAGATCACGTAGCGCGGCTCCGGCATCTGGTCATAGACCTTGCGAAGCGCGGGCGCCATCTTGTTCGTGAGCGTGCCGGCAACAATCATCACGTCCGACTGGCGGGGGGACGCGCGGGGCGCAAACCCCAGACGCTCGGTGTCGTAGCGCGGCATGGAAGAATGGATCATTTCAACGGCGCAGCACGCGAGACCAAAGGTCATGAACATGAGCGAACCGGTGCGCGACCAGTTGATGAGATCGTCGACGCTCGTCAGCAGGAAGCCCTTGTCGGCCAGCTGATCGGACATCTGTTTGAAAGCGTCGGAGGCGGCTGCGTCGTCACGCGTTGCGACTGCTGTTGTTTCGCTCACTCCCATTCGAGAGCTCCCCTCTTCCACTCATAGGTAAAGCCAATGGTCAGCACGCCCAGGAAGACCATCATCGACCAGAAACCGAACATGCCGACATCCCCGAGCGATATGGCCCAGGGAAAGAGGAAGGCGACTTCGAGGTCGAAGATGATAAAAAGGATGGCGACCAGATAATATTTGACGTCGAACTTCATACGCGCGTCATCGAAAGCTTCAAAGCCGCATTCGTAGGCGGAGAGCTTTTCGGTATCGGGTTTGGAGGGAGCGATGACGAAGGGCGCTATCAGGAGCGCCAGACCTATGACCAGAGACAGACCCAGAAACACAAGAATGGGCAGGTACTGGAGTAGCAGGTCTTGCATGACTTCCTCTTCAACCAACAGGGCTGTCGGCAGGCGGGTAAGATTAACAGCCCCAATCTCGCACACGCGTAACAAGCTGGCGAATCCGCGCGCAGTATAGCCCCGGCCTTTTGAGAATCAAATGTTCCGAGCAGGTTGCCAACAGCAAAAACTCCTTATCGCAAATGGGGTTGCTGCAAACAGTTCGCAATGCAGCATGAACCCTTTGCAATTAGATGCAAAGCGATAGTGTTTGCCTCTGCGGCACTATTTTTGATCGGGGAAAATGGCGAGAGTGACGGGACTCGAACCCGCGACCTCCGGCGTGACAGGCCGGCGCTCTAACCAACTGAGCTACACCCCCGAAGCAGGCGCTGTGCGCCTTCAGAGAGGGCGGTTATTACGGCGCGGTTTGGGCCCTGTCAAGGCAGATCGGGCATTGGCGACAAACATTTGCAGGAAATTCTGCGAAGATTGGAGAAAGCGCGAGAAAGGCCAGTTTCCGAGGATGAATTTGACCGAAAACGGTCCAGTTCAATGCCTCTACAAGCCGACTGCCCAACCACGTGAATGCGAAAGACCGCCGAAAACAAGCGGCGGTCGCTTATTATTCCTTGCAACAGCAAGATTCGCATAACATGGCCGCCGCCACACGATGCAGTCAAAGCACCAGAGACTTCGTTCGTTATGAAAATTGGCTTTATCTCGCCAAAATGGCTTCCCCACCACGGCGGGCAACAACAATATGCGCATCGCCTGGTGCTCGCCATGCAGGGGCTCGGTGTCGAGACACCCATTTTTTGCTCAACGCCCGAGGCAGAGAACAAGGACAACGGCGCCTGTGAGGCGACCAGATGGTCATCGCCGCAACTGTGAAGCTACGACAATTGGGAACCGGCCTTTGCCAACGCTCAAATAAACGAGGGGGGTGTCTTCTGGCTCTATGAGTTTATGGAGGCCGCCGTTCAATGGGCCATCTCACAAGGTCTCGATGCAGTCCTGATCGGGCCGCCTCTCACCAACCCAAAATTCTACCCGGTACGCGAGCTCACCAAACAACTGAAGGCGCACGGCATTAAAGTCGGCACGATCCTTCACGATCTCGACAGCAGAACAAGAGCCACCCTGGTTCAGGAATACAGAAAGTCGAAAGACTGGGAAAGTGCCGCCCAGGCCGTACGAAAGGCCATTTCGACAATCATTCAGAAGACAACTGCACTGCGCGCCTATCAGTTCATTGGCAGCCCGTTGTTCTTTGATCCCGACCTTGTGATCACCAGCTCCACCTGGACCAGCTATTTTCTCGACCCGCTTGGGACCACACCGAAATTTGCGATGCATCCTATTTTGGACGTGGACTACTGGTCTGCCCCGCCCCCGGTCGCCGACGCATTGCCATCGAAAAATATTCTGATGATCAACCCGATCCCCCACAAAGGCCGTTTGCACATGGCCAATCTTGTAAGGATGGCAGATCGCGATTGGACTTTCCGCGTGCTTAAAGGTGGCTACGGAGATGCCTTTGCCGGCTTTGTTCCAATGATCGCCGACGCAGTCGCTGTAAAGCAGGGGCGTGTGACCATGGACGAATATGTGCAGGATATGCGTACCGCCTATCGCGCGACCGATGTCGTATTCTTTCCCAGTCTATATGAAGGCTACGGCATGACCGCCGTCGAACCTATGTTCGCCGGGACATGCGTCGTAAGCAGCAATTATCTCGCAGTCATCGAAGCCGTGGGAAACGGGGCTCCCACTGTATGCCCGCATACGGGAACTCCCGCACAGTGGCGCGCGGCAGTCAGTGATGTCTTGCAACGGAAGTCCTTTTGGCGCGCGGCAATTGAAAAGCGCGTCGATGAGCTTGCCCAGCGGCAAGATCTGGAAATTACCCAACTGATCGACCTGATCAGAACTCTCCAGGTTCGGTGATCAAACTGGCGGAAGAGTTTACCCCAATAGTCTCCAAAATATCTGCGCTGACGTCACAACCAGAAAAATCGCAAAAAGGCGCATGAGCGTCTTGTGGTTAATCGTGTGGGCGAGATTCGCGCCCCAAGGTGCCGCCAGGGTCGTCAGCGGAGCAATGACCGCTATCCCGATGAGATTGACGTAACCAAGGCTCAGGGGCGCCAGACCGGGCACGCCCCACCCGGCCACCATGAACCCGAGCATGCCGGGTATCCCGATCAGGACACCCAATCCCGCCGAGGTAGCGACGGCCTGTCGTGTGTCCCGACCGTAAAGCGTCAGGAAGGTCACGCCGAAGGTGCCGCCGCCGATGCCCATCATGGCGGATAGTCCGCCGATGAGGCTGGCCACGATGTATTGGATGCGCGGCGCGGGAAGATCATTGCCAAGACGCCATGAGTCACGGCCAAAGAGCATGTTGGCGGCAAGCAGCAAGGCAACGGTGGCAAAGACAAAACGCAACTCCCGACTTGAAACATGGGCTGCGAGCATGGTGCCGATGAGTGCGCCAAGGACAACGGGCAACGCCCAACGTTTCAGGAGGTCACGATCCAACGCGCCCCGCTTGTCATGCGCTCGCATCGAACGAAGTGAGGTGATGATGATCGTGCCGAGCGACGTGCCGATAGCCAGATGAACGCGCACCTCATCGGGCACGCCGAGAAGCGAAAATAGCTCAAAGAGAAGCGGTACAATGATGATGCCGCCGCCAATGCCAAGCAGCCCAGCCAGCAGGCCTGCGAAGAGACCCGCACCAGCAAGCGTCACAGCGAAGAGAATGATTTCCGAAACCGGGTAACCGGACAGCGCCATCGTCTAGAAACCCCGTCAGCCAGATCTATCAAGCCATTCCGCTCTCAATCGGCTTGTCGATCTTGCCGCCCGCCTCAACCCAATCTTTAAATGCGCCGAGATTGTAGACATGTTCGAAACCAAGATCCTTGAGCGTCTTGCCGGAGAGAGCCGAACGTCCACCCGAGGCGCAATAAACGATGATGGTCTTGTCCTTGGTGAAATTCTTGTCGTGGTAGGGCGAGTCCGGATCGGCGCGGAATTCCAGCATGCCGCGCGAGACATGCACGGCACCTGCGACCTTGCCGCTCTGTTCGATTTCAGGCGCATCGCGCACATCGACCACGAGAACATCGGTCCGCTTTTCCATCTCGCCGAGCTCGGCCGGCGAAATGCGGGGTACCATGGAGTTTGCCTGCTCCATCAGCAGTTTGATGTTCGTTGCCATTGGACGCTCCTCTAGCTTGTTGCTTTTCAACATGACAGCACAATAGCCGCGCGGGCACTAATTCAATTTTTGCTAATATAAGAAAACTGGACGGACCAATTCTGAAAAATGGTGGGCGGTGAGAGACTCGAACTCCCGACATCCTCGGTGTAAACGAGGCGCTCTACCAACTGAGCTAACCGCCCGCGGGGCCCAAGGCCTGCGTCAGTGCTGCATCTCCTAAACGATGCCCCGCCCCATTGCAATATGAAGCGAAAGGCTTGATCGTGCGGGAAGCGGCCATTGCGACTAAAACCCGTCTTATCAGGCCAGGAAGTCCCTTTGACACGTACGATTGCCCCCTTTGTCGCCCTGCTCTTTGCCACAGCAATCCTGCTTATGGGCAATGGCCTTTTCGGAACGCTGGTTCCGCTGAGGGCAGGTATTGAAGGGTTTGCAACCTCAACCATCGGTTTTCTGGGAAGTATCTATTTCATAGGCTTTCTGGCGGGCTGCATTCTGGGCCCGCATATCGTGCGTCGCGCAGGGCACATCCGCAGTTTCGCGGCACTGGCAGGCACAGCGTCGGTTATTCCGCTCATTCACGTCCTTGAAATCGATCCCTACACCTGGGCCGTGCTACGCGTCATCCACGGCTTCTGCTTTGCCGGCCTTTACATGGTGATAGAAAGCTGGCTCAACGAACGCGCTACAAATGACACCCGGGGACAGCTCTTTTCGACCTATATCATCGTCAACTTCAGCGCGGTAATGCTTGGCCAGTTGATGCTGAACCTCGCAAGCCCGGCGACATTCACGCTCTTTGCGCTGGTCTCGATCCTCACGTCGCTGGCTTTGGTTCCGATCTCCCTTTCAACCACGGTCCAGCCTGAACCTATCGCCACGACCGAGATATTCCTGATCAAGCTCTACAGGATTTCACCTGTCGGTATGGTAGGGAGCTTTGTCGTCGGTGTCACAAACGCTCCCTTCTGGACACTTGGACCGGTCTTCGCCAAAGACAGCGGACTCGATCTTCTGGGCATTTCCATATTCATGACATCAGCCATTTTGGGCGGTGCTCTGGCGCAATGGCCCATCGGGCGCCTTTCCGACCGGATGGACCGACGGCGAGTCATTTTAGCCCTTTGCGTGGGATCGGCTCTCGGCGAAATCGCGCTGGTCATGATGCGCGAAACGGGGATGCCCCATCTACTCCTGCTGGCGGGCTTCTTCTTCGGCGTTTTCGCGCTATCTCTCTATTCGGTATGTGTGGCCCATACCAACGACCATGCCTCGCGAGAAAGCTTCGTCAGCGTCTCAAGCGGATTGCTGCTCGTCTATGCGATCGGCGCAATTGTCGGCCCGTCTGCCGCCTCGCTTGGCACCACACATTTCGGCATGGCTTTCATCTTTCTCTTCGGCGCTGGCGTCCATATGCTTTTCGGCGTCTTTACGCTCTACAGAATAAACGGTCGGGCGGCGCTCACTGAAGAAGAGAAGACGGACTTCGTGGCGGTCGCCTTTCCGCCGACCAATCCAACACCGCCGGAACTCGACCCCCGTGCAGAATCAGACATGCCGGAAGAAACAGAGGCCGCAAAAGGCTGATCCGAAACAAAAAAGCCGACCGTTTCCCGTTGAGGAAATGGTCGGCTTAATTCATTGGCCGCGTCCGATCGCAAGGACCAGACGCCGGGCGCGACGCTGTCCTAGCTGTTGACGGCGTCCTTCAGGCCCTTGCCAGCCTTGAACTTGGGCTGCTTGGAGGCCGGAATCTGGATGGTTTCACCCGTGCGCGGATTGCGGCCTTCGGTGGCTGCACGGTTTGACACGGTGAACGTGCCGAAACCTACGAGGCGCACTTCGTCACCCTTCTTGAGCGAATCCGTAATCGTGTCGAATACGTAATCGACGGCCTTGGTCGCGTCGGCCTTTGTCAGACCGGTGCGGTCGGCCACTTCTGCAATGAGATCGTTTTTGTTCACGTCAGGCCCCTTTGGAATCGATAGCGGAATGTTTCCCGAAATCGTTAAGGACTTTACCTGCCGCAAAGGAAGGGGGTCAAAGCAAAAACTGCAGAAATCTGCGATTTTTCGCGCTTATTCACATGAAAAAGGGGGCTGCTGGCCCCCATTTCCGTCTGTTTACAACCGGTTAGCGCCAAGACTCCATCTCAATGCGCAACCGGGGTTTCCGAGGGGCCGGAACGCATGCGTTCGGCTGCCTGCTGGGCCACATAGGCCTCTTCGTCCCATTCAATCGACTCAGGTACGCGCACCAAAGCGTTCTTGAGAACCTCATCGACCGTGGAGACAGGCACGATTTCCATGCCGTTCTTCACGTTGTCCGGGATCTCGGCGAGGTCCTTGGCATTGTCCTGCGGGATCAGCACTTTCTTGATGCCGCCACGCAGGGCCGCCAGAAGCTTCTCCTTGAGGCCACCGATGGGGAGCACGCGTCCGCGCAGCGTGATCTCGCCGGTCATGGCGACATCCTTGCGGACGGGAATGCCCGTCATCAGCGAGACGATGGCTGTCGCCATGCCCACACCAGCGGACGGACCGTCCTTGGGCGTGGCGCCCTCGGGCACGTGGACATGGACGTCCTTGCGCTCGAAGACCGGCGGCTCGATGCCGAACTGCGTGGCGCGCGAGCGGACGTAGGAATTCGCCGCAGAGATCGACTCTTTCATAACGTCCTTCAAATTACCCGTCACGGTCATGCGACCCTTGCCGGGCATCATCACGCCTTCGATGGTCAGCAATTCGCCGCCCACTTCCGTCCAGGCCAGACCGGTGACGACACCGACCTGATCTTCGCCTTCCGCTTCACCGAAGCGGTACTTGGGCACGCCGGCGTAAGTTTCGATGTTTTCCATCGTCACCGCGATCGACTTCTTGTCGGACGTGAGGATTTCCTTCACCGCCTTACGCGCGAGGTTGTTCAATTCGCGCTCGAGGCTACGCACGCCCGCTTCACGCGTGTAGACGCGAATGAGGTGGCGCAGCGCTTCGTCGTCGATCGACCATTCGTTGCTCTTCAGACCATGGCCTTCGATAGCCTTGGAAATCAGATGGCGACGAGCGATCTCTACCTTCTCGTCCTCGGTGTAACCGGCAAGGCGAATGATCTCCATGCGGTCCATCAGCGGGCCGGGAATGTTGAGCGTATTCGCCGTCGTCACGAACATGACGTCGGAGAG
>Ga0098044_1000813_pt1 | contig 16345 bp, 18 predicted proteins | sample 10_taG_FD_75053 | JGI IMG/M metagenome (GOLD analysis project Ga0098044, IMG submission 75053) | Marine viral communities from the Subarctic Pacific Ocean - 10_ETSP_OMZ_AT15264 metaG | ecosystem: Environmental > Aquatic > Marine > Oceanic | place: Pacific Ocean | collected 2015-01-16 | reverse complement strand
TCTGGTGGAGTAACACCTTACCTAACATTAGATGGTAGTGCTACAAGAGTAGATGTGTCTATGGATTTAAGAATACCAAGCAATAGCAAACAATTAAAACTTGGTGCAAGTGAAGAGTTATTAATATATCACGATGGTAGTAATTCACATATCCAAAATGGAGAAGGTGTATTATATATTAATAATGTTGCTAATGATAAGTTAAGATTAAACACAAATAATACTACTGCATTAGAAATAAGTAATGCACAAGATGTAACTCTTAATGCTGGAAGTTTAACATTACCAGTTGCTGAAAAACTATTCTTTGGTGGTGGTGACCATACTTATATCGGAGAAGATATTGATGATAGATTAAGGTTCTTTTGTGGTGGTGCTGAATTTATGCGATTTACTGAAGATAGTTCCAATACATTAAACTTTTATCAACCAATGAACTTTCAAGCACAAACAGTTGCTAATGTTGGAGATGTAAAAATAAATGCTACTAACAAACTTTACTTAGATGGTGGTGGAGATACTTATATAACTGAAGAAAGTGCTAATGTTATGACATTTCGCACTCACGGTTCTGATAGAATGAAAATTGGTCCTTATGGAACAGGAGTTCAGATTTCAGAAAACTTTAGTGCTACAGATGACATCTTACATATTAACCCAGCAAATGGACATAATAGAACTATGGAACTTGCTGGAGATGCAATTAATGTTACTGTAACTGGTGGTGCTTCTAATACATTAAAATTACAAGAAGATGGTGGAGATGTTGATATATGCAATGGAAAGGTATATGTAGATGAAAGTGCAAGTGCATTAATAGTAGGTGCAACTGCTGCAATAGCAACAGTTGCAGGAACAGGCTCATTTCAAGTATTAGGAACTGGTGGTGGAGATACTACTATAACCATAGGAAGATTTAGTAATAATGGTTCTCCTCCTACACTTAGTTTTGCTAAATCAAGAAATGGAACAATAGGTGGAAATACTATTGTTCAAGATGGAGATAATTTAGGACAAATAACTTTTAGTGCATCAGATGGAACAGATATGGTATCTAATTCTGCTAAAATAGAAGTAGAAGTAGATGGAACACCTGGAAGCAATGATACGCCAGGAAGAATAGGGTTTTATACTACTGCAGATGGTGCAGAAGGTTCAGTAGAAGCGTTAAGAATTGATTGCACACAAGATGCACACTTTGACCAAGATGTTATTGCATTCTCTACTACACCATCTGATATAAGACTAAAAAAGAATTTTACAAAGATTGAAAATGGATTAGATGTAGTAAGCAAATTAGAGGGGCATACATTTAATTGGAAAAAGGGTGGAGATAGATTAAGTGCAGGATTTAAAGCACAAGAAGTAGAAAAGATTTTACCACATTTGGTTGATGAGAAGAAACTTCCATTAAAAGCAGATGATGATAAAGAATATAAGATTTTACGATATGAGGAAATGATACCTTATTTAGTAGAAGCAATTAAAGAACAACAAGAAGAGATAGAATTGCTAAAAGCAAATCTATCTGACTTAAAATACAATAGGAGATAACGATGGCTAAAAAAATAGCAGAAAAAGCAAGTAGTGCTTCAGTAAAAAAAGTTGAAATTCAACACCTTAGAGCAGGTAAAGACGATAAAGGTAATGATGTAAACTTTGTTGATAGCACCGAAGTTAAATTAGTAGATGTTGCGATTGAAGATGCAGAAGCACAATTAGTGACTGCAGAAGCAAGAGTGACTGAACTTAAAGCAGACATTGTAGAATATAAAAAGATAAAGGGATAATATGGCATTCCCAGTAGTACCAGCAACTAATATAGGTATGTCTGATTTGGCACAAGCTTGTGGAGTTTCAAATACTGTTCCAGGTGGTGCTGTAACAAGTGAAAATTTTGTAAATTTAAGTTTGAATGGACTTAGGTCAGGTACAGGTGGCAATTTACTTGCAACAAAGACTGATAGTACTGCAAATCTTGCAGAAGGTGTTAATACTAGCGAAACAGCAATAGATGTAACTGATGGAAGTCAATTTACTGCAGCACAATATATTCAAGTTAATAATGAACTTATGAGAGTTACAAGTATAAGCACTAACACTTTAACTGTATTAAGAGAAGAAAGTAGTTTAGATGATATTCCTGAGGATACAGTAGGTGATTCACATACTAATGGTGATGATGTATATCACGCAAACCCATTCGTTCCATACTCTTTTCCTAATGACTTAGGTGTTGGTGGTGGTCCTTATATAGTACAAGGATATTTAACAAGTTGGCTTGATGCAGTAGATGGTGGTGGTGGATATGGTAACAATACTACCAATATAGGAATGAAAGATACTTTTTACACAAATGCAGGTTCGGGTAGAGCAGCAGACAATGCTGGATATATAGGAAGATAATAATGATGATTTATAGAACAGAAAAAAATAAAAAAATTATTGACATAGAGGATAAAAATTTAGTATTTTATGTTGGTGAAGTACATACAAATCATATTTGTAATATTTTTACTTTTAATAAGAGGAGAAACCCCAGAAATGAACAATAAACAGATAAAAGATTTAATTAAAGATGTTTGTGTTCAGCTAGGAGAAAAATATGCGAAAACTGAAGCTTTGGATATTGTCTACGCAACTGGACTTGTGGAAAGCAAGTACGAATACATTGAACAAATTGGACCAGGCCCTGCAAAAAGTTTCTGGCAAGTGGAACCCCAGACAGCTGTCGATAACTGTAAAAACTTTATATCAGCTCGTCCTGAACTTATGCAGAAGTGTGCAGACATTCTTGGTATTGACCCTTATCACTTTATTGACCCTCAGCTTGATAATTGGGACTGGATTCTTCGTACTAATATTGCCGCTGGTATCTTACATTGTAGAATTAAGTACTGGCGTATACCAGAAAGCATTGAAAATAGTCCAGAAGGATTAGCAAAGTATTGGAAAGAACACTATAATACAGCAGAGGGCGCTGGTAGTGTTGAACATTTTTTACATTTAACAGAAGGAAAATTATAATGGCAAACGGAGATAGTTCAGCATATTTATTATCATTATTGAGGTCTCAAGGTGGTTACGCTGATACCGCTGCTCGCTCTTTATTAGGTAGAGACTATGCCACTGAAAAACAATTATTAGAAGAGAAAAATAGAGTAATCGAAGAAGAGATACGAAAAAAAGAAAGAGAAGCTAAAAAGAAGAGAAAAAAAAGAGGTTTAATGAGCTCTCTTTCTTCTATAGCTGGATATGCTTTAGGAGGACCTGCTGGAGCTGCTTTAGGTGACTTAATTGGTTCAAGACTATCTAGAGCTAATCAGGGTGAAATTGGTGAGATTAAAACAGATATAGGTACAGGAAAATTTTTAAAGGGAGATAGAGAAGATTTATTTAACTTTTTAAAAGATACTAATTATCAACTTCGTCAACACGATAGAAAAGGTTTAGGTTGGAAAGAAGATTTACTTTCATCGGCTATGGCATATGGGACAGGAAAAGCTTTTGCGGGAACAGACTTTGGACAAAAAATGGGAACCTTTAGAGGTTGGGATTTAGGAAGCAAGATTCAACAATCAAAAATGATGACTTCTGGAATAGGTGGAAAGTTAAAGAATTGGTGGTCACCAAATGTTGCTAGTGCTGATTCAGGGGCTTATTCTAATTTTGGATTAAAGGGCAATCCTTATTCTAATATTAAGCTTGGTCGTGATTGGAGAAGTGGTCTTTCTCCTGTTAATCAAGTGAGAGCTGGCAATATACTAAATGAGGGATTATTGCCTTTCGGACAAAACAGAACAATGCAAAACAGAACAATAGATGACTATCTTAAAGATTTATTTAACTCAGGATTTAGTGACACTTCATCATCTTCTAGATTTCCTCTTGGGTTGATATCTAGAGGATTTTTTAATTAGAAAGGAAAATTATGCCACAATATAGCACAACATCGGTTGACGACTTATTAAGACCTTATGGTCAAACATTAGATAGCATAGGTCAATATGCATCTAGCTTTGGATTCGGGAGCGATTACGATATGTATTTTCCAGAACTCAATCTTGAAGGAATTCAAAAAGGTTTGTCTGCAATAGGTAAAGAAGAAAAACAAGGTTATTCAAATATAGAAACTGGATTTGGACAAAAAATGAAAGGTTTAGAGCAGGGATTGATACAAGATGTACAAAGTGGTGGATTTGGAAAAAGAGGAGCTAATGAAAGATTGAAAAAGTTTGCAAGTAGGCAAGCTCAACAATCAGGGCAACAGTATGGACAAATGAGAGAAGAAGGAAGACAAAGTGTGTTCTCAGCAGCTCAAGGAAAAATAGGGCAATTATCTAGCTTAATAGGGCAATATATGAGCGGAGTTCAATCTCAAGCATTAGGATTAAAACAATCTGACACAACAGGTGGAAAATCTGCTGATGCAGGAACTGCAGGAGATGATGCAAATCAATCATATATTGATAATTTAGCAAATCAACTATCCTCTTCAAATAGAGCAATATTTATGAATATGGTTTCAAATATGCAATTCCCATCACAAGGAGAGATAGATAACTTGTTTAATTCTATACAATCAGGTAATTTTAATCCTGGAGGACAATCAGGAGGTTATTATGGCGGTTAAATATAAAGATTTAGATTTAAATGAGACAAGTATAGCAGAACAATTTACTACACAATGGCTACCACAACTTATTGAACAAGCTAATAAAAAACAGGAAAGATTAGCAGATAGAGAATGGAAAGAAAAACTTCAAGCAGATAAAATATTAGCAGACAAACAAGATAATTTAGATAATTGGTACGGAGGTTATGTTTCAGCTTTGTCTGAGGCAAATTTTGATAATGGAGAAGCCTTTTTAAATTTAATGGGCAAATATACAGGTGTAGGTAATCTTTCTTGGAGTGAAAATTATTACGATATGAGGAAGAATCTTGAGAATCAAGAGGAAAGTTATAAGAAAGACTCTAATGCTTTCAGAATTTTTAAAACTGGAACATACGAAGAAAAGAAAAAAGTTTGGAAGGACACATTTAATAATCCTGACGTTACTCTTCATAGAAAGGTTCAAAAAGATTGGGACGAATTCCTTTCAAGTGAAGATTTTCAAAAACCTGAATTTATTCAATTTGGTAATGACTTAAGTAATATGGGAACTCAATCATTTCTTCAAACATTCTCTCCTCTAGTTGATTTGGAAACTTTTGCAGCTAATAATAATGCGAAAGATTATAAAGCGATTGTTGCTAAGATTCAGGGTTCTCTGAGTGAAACTCCTTCTTCACAATATTGGTATTGGGATGATAATGGTAAAAAAGTTGGTTTAACTAATTCTTCTGATGACTCAAAAAATATAGATAAAGCTATCGAAGATTCTTTTTTACCTAAATTCACTGTCAATGCATATCAACAATGGACAGGATCTCCAGATAATCCTAAGTATAATCTAGCTGATGTATATGAATCTTCTCCTCTTTCAAGAGATAATGTAGAAACTGTTGCAGCAACTGTTGCAAGAGCTCAAGCTACTGAAAAATTTGGTGGAGAAAAATTTGTTGACAAAGAATCGCAAGAATATAAGGATGCTGTCAATAAAAATCTTTCAAATTTATTAAGAGGACCAAATAATACTTATAATAATGTAGTTGAAGGTAGAGTTAAATCTTTAAATGAAAAAAGATTAGAAACAGTTAAAGCTGAATTAGAATCATTTGTATCTGGGCAGAGGTATATCACTCAAAGAGGTAAAGATAAAGAAGCAGGTTTCTTTAGACCAAAAGATGATGAAGCAACAAATAAAAAAATATCAAGCCTTCAAACTGAAATTAATCAAATAGAAAAAAGTCTAGACCTAAAAGTTACAGATTTCACACCAGAGCCTGGACCAGAGCCTGGACCAACACCAACTCCAACACCAACTCAAACACCAACTAAAAAAGACTGGACAGCACAAGAGCTTGGTAGAGCTAGAACCATTGTTCAAGGATATAATACCCCTGCAACAAGAGGACAGTTTACAAAAGAAGAGGTTGCTGAAGCTCGAGAATTAATAGCAAAAAACCAGACTTGGCTTAACGAAAAATGGGCGAAAGATAAAGAAACAAAAAAACAAGCAAGAGAAAAGAAAGCTTGGAACGATAGCGGTGGTCCTAGTTTTATGATTGAAGCATATAACAAAAAACTTTCAGAGGGTTTAAATGTAACATCTTTAAAAGGTAGTGTAATCGCTAAAATTAAACGTCATAACAACACCTGGGGAACCAATTACTCTACAGACCTAAAAGACCATACATTCGTTGTTCCTGGTTCTAACTATGGTTTATAAGGTTTAATATGCCTGATAACCTATACAATCCATTATTAGATAACACTGGAAGCGGAACATCTTCATATCTAACTGAAAGTAAATATAATTTCTGGGATAAAGCCCTACCTCCAATGTTAAAAGATGCTTATAATAAATCTATTACGGGTATGGCTCACGCTATGTATAAAGGAAAAGATAGATTTGATTTACCGAACTATCATCCTGGAGCAGGAAAAGATATTGCTGCACACTTTTTAGGTATGTTAATACCTACTGATATGCTAGCAATGTTAGCACCTGGTGGGTTAGCTGTTAAAGCAACCCGCGGACTAGTATTACCTACGCAAAAAGGATTTGCTAATACAGCTTCAAAATTATTAGCTAAAAAAGGTGGTATGAGTAAAGCCGAGGCTTATAAAGCATTAGATGATGTTATTGTTAGAGGTTCACAAAACGCTGCAATGTTTGGTGCGTATGAAGGTTTTTATGATGCAGCAGAAGCTGGACGAGAAGCTATTATTTCAAACGGGATTTCTTTAAAACATCTTCAAGGAAAAGAAGATGAAGTATTTCCTCTGATTATGAAAAAAGGATTGAAGGGATTATTTAAAGGAGCTACTCTAGGACAGTTATCTGGTGTAGCAAGGTCTTTAAGATGGACTGGAGGATATGGAAAAGTTCCTGGTGTTAGAGCTTTTAAAGGAACTGAGCAAGGAGGATTCTTAAATGAAATGGCTGCTTTTGGTGCTTTTGCTCCTGTTATGGAAGGAAGAGTTCCTGGATTTCAAGATTTTGCATTAGCTGGAGCTACTCTTGGTGCTATGAAAACTGCTCCTGTAATTAAAGGAGGACTTTTCTCTTTTGGTAAACAGTTAAGAAAAAAAGGTGACCCTTTAAAATCAGAACCTTTTTACATAGCTGCTGTTGATGACCTAGGTAATCCTATGCAAGCTAAAGAGGGTACTCACGTTATTGATAAAACTACTGGAAAGTATAGACTTAAAGAAGAAGGAGAAGTTGGAACACATATTCTTGAAGACGATGTTGCATATAAATTATCTGAAGCTATAATAGAAGGTATACCAGAGGAAATACTTAACGCACAACTACAACCTAGTTCTTCATTCTTTGCTAAAAATATTACAGAAAAAATAAGAGAGAAGGTAAAAAAAGGAAAAAGTATATTTATTAAAGATGAGAAAAATAAAAAGAAATCAGGTCTTGAAATAGATGAAGCTACTAAAAAAGGAGAACTTAGAGGTTCTCAAGTAGTTAAAAGTAGAATGAAAGACCCTAATAATCTAGGTAAAACAAGAATGCAGTATGATTTAGATAATCCAATTGCAGGAAGATTATGGTTAGGTAGAAATGGTGCTACAGTAAAACAGTTTGTAGAAAAAGATGGTAAACTTACTGGAGAAGTAATAATAGAGATGTCTGGAGAAGGAGGAAAGGTAAGATATTTACTAGACGAAGATAATGCTTTGAAGCTATTTGACCACTATACAGACGATAGAAAAATTAGAAAATTGTTAAGAATGGGTAAGAACTCTGGATTCACTGCAGGAGAATTTAGAACAAAAATGTTACAAAAAGAAATTAAAGATGCAATTGGAAGCCCTGATAAATATGGAACTAACCCTGTAGAAGTAGCTCTTGCTAATGCTGATGCATTCCTTAAAACTCAGTGGGGTAAACAAGCAAAATTAGTAGAAAAATATCAAAAGTTTGTTCAAGGAAAGCAGAAATCAATGTTTACCGACGATTGGGATACTTCAAAATTTTATCAAGAGTGGGTATCAACCCTGAGTCAACAAGAACAATTTGTTGTAAGAAAATTTTTAAAAGGCTCTAAAGATAGGCAAACATATTTTAATAGATTGACTGAAGTAGAGAAACAGCAGTTGTTCTATCAAGAGAATCCTAATAGATTTTCCGGACCTGTCAGTTCTTTCCTTGGTGCTTTTAGAAGCGGTATGTATAACCTAGAGGATACAGCAGCTCAAAAATATTTAAGATATATAGATATTGTAGATGGAAATACAACTGTATTGCAGGGAGAAAGACTTGCTGACTTATCAGAATTATTAGATTTTAGTTTTATGAAAAGTAATAAAAGATGGAATGCATACATAAGAGGAGAATCACATAAAGGGAAACGTATTCATTCATTAAAAGAGGATATGGAGAGTACAACTAAAGATTTAATTGATGATATTCAAAAAAAGATAAGAAATTCAAGGTCAGAAGAAATGAAAGCCTTTCACAATAGGAGGTTAGCGACTATTAAAGATATTCAGGGACTTGGAAGCAAAGATAGTAAAGCTTTTATGAATAAAATAAGAAATGAAGCTAAAAGAGCTGGAGTTCCCGTAGCAAGATATGTTCAAAATTACTTTCCTGGAAGAATAAGAAAAAGTATAATTGAAAGACTTTACAAGGGAGACAAAGAAGTAGCTAAGATGATTAGAAAAGAAATGGGAGAATCATTTGCAACTATGACAGATACTGAACCTTTGACTAAGACACAAGAAGAAGCACTTAATGGGATAATAACTCAATATATAGATAAGATTGAAGCTGGATTGGGACCAAAAGGACAAAGAGCGAGCTGGACTCAAAAACAAAAAGATGATGAGCATTATTTAAGATTATTTAATGCTATACAACAAAAACTTCCAAATGCTTCAAAACATCAGGTTCATTTAGCTATAAGATATGGTTCATATAATCACACTTTAAAACCTTACGCTGCGCTAGAAAAAAGAAGAAAGCCTGTTGTTGACTCTGCATTGGCTGATATTGACTTTACTGAAATTGCTAATGAAGTTGATGCTGCAGGTCTTCAAGAAATTGCAGGAAGAGGACTTAAAGGCGCTAGAGAATCTATAATGGAAACTGATGCTCTAGTCGTTTTAACTGATTATGTAGCTGGTGCAACAAAAAGACAGGTTCAAGTTGAAACCTTTGGAGTAAAAGGAGAGATACTTGATAAGATAGCAGAATCAATAAGCCCGGAGAAAAGACTAAGAGGAGCTCCAAAAATGGTGGACTTTTTGGGAGGATATGAAATTCCATTTTCTCCACAAACAGAGAAACAAGCAGTTGAATTGATGAAGGATGTTTTAACTGGAGAGATTAATATGACCGGGACTTCAACTACTGCTGAAATTTTAAGTAAAGTAGCTCAACTTGAAATGATAGCAAAAATTAATTTAGGTATGGCTACTATCCCTAATGTTACTCAACAGTTTATATCTACAATGGTTTCAGCTGGTTATTGGAGATTTGGAAAAGCTATGCATAAACTAGTTACAGACAAACCATTCAGACAGGACGTATCAAAAAAAGTAACAGTTCAATCTATGATAGATGAGTTTGTAGGTCCAGTAGATGCTTCTGCTGCTGCTATATCTGGTACTGAAGCTAAAGCTCAAACAAGTATGCAAAGATTTATTTCTTTATTTACTAAAGGAAATCAAGATAAAATAGGTACTATGACACAATTAACAGGAGACCTTTCTTTATTCAACTCTATGAATAGATGGAATCAGATTATGGCTGGAGCTACCGCAGAAATATTGATAAAAGACTTAAGCAATATGGCTTTAGGGAAAAAAGGAACAGGGGCATTTGGAATTTTAGATACCCTAGCTCCTAGTATGAGAAAGAAATATGCAAGAAATAAACTGCAAAGATTAGGATTTGATGTTGATGGTCTTTTAAAAGGACCAGGTAAAGGTAAGCTTGCAGAAGATAAATATAATAAAGAAATTGCAAGAGTTATGCTTAAATTCGCTAAAGACTCACAGCTTCAAAGAAGTTTTACAAAAGACCCTTTCTTATTTAACAACCCTCACTTTAAACCTTTTCTATTATTTAAAAGATTTGGATATAGACAAGCTCAGTATGTATATGAACAAAGTAAAGCAGAATTTTTGAATGGAAATGTTGTGCCTATATTATCTATAGGGTTAAGTGGTATGGCAGGAATGGCGTTTGTTCAACCAGCTAAAGCTTGGATAACAAAAACTTTAAGTGGAGACCCAGAATTTTCAACTAGAAATAGAAGAGCTAAATTGTTTGAAAAAGGTTTTGGAGATGTGACTTTCGATAAATATTTGGAGGCACTTTCTGCAGTAGGTGGTTTTGGAATGGTTGGAGATTTAATTAGCGATGAAGATTGGCTAGGTACTCTTAACTTCGCATTAAAACCTGTAATGTTTGATGATTTAGGAAGACTGTCAAGAAGTTGGGGAACATTTATTAAATCTGCAGATACATTTCATCCAAGTATGAAAGAGCCTGCTATAAGAGCATTAAGTGTTGCTGCACCAGCTTTTGGTGGAATTCCATCTAGGATAGTAAGAAGACTTGATACTCCTAAAATGGAGAAAGATAGAGCAACTCAAAGAAAAAGAGATGCAATACAAGCAGCAAAAGATTATATAATAAATAATAATCCAAGTGAAGCATCAAAGCTTGTTAATGAATTTAACCAAGCTTGGGGCCCGAAATATCCATCGCTTAGGATAGAATTTGAAGATTTTAGCGTAAATCAAATTATGAAAGATTACGCAAAGAAAGTAAAGAGAAAACAAGAAGAATGGGAATATAAACCTTAGGAGTAAATATGTGGAAGATATTTAAAGACGAAAACGAATACAATGAAAAAGCGATTATAGGATTTATTTCCTTTGCTATTATGGTTATGTTTGGAATTGTTGATTTAGTAACAGGGCTGTTAGGACAAGATTTAGTTATTAATGACAACGTTTACAATTCGTTTGTTTGGGTAACATTAGGTTCCTTTGGTATTGCCGGAGCAGAAAAGGTATATAAAAAATGAACGACAAATTAAAAAACTTTTTTAAAAAAATTCAATTAAAACAGAAAATAAAGAAGAACAATACATTGTTAAATCTTAGAACTCTTGCTTCAGAAGATATTCAAAACGAGTATTCTCCTGAAGAGCTAGAAAACTTTTTTACGAAACAAGACTCTCTTAGTGCTATTTTAGATAGTTTAGAAAATATAGACGCAAAACCTGATACAACTGACAACTTACAAGCTTGGGATATGCATAATATTATTGATGAAAGAGATAGGCCTGGCGTAGAATATGCTTCCAAAAATATTGAAACTAAAAATTCTAAATTAATGGGAGATGATTACGACGAAACACAGCTCGGGTTAACTCTCGCTGGTATGACTCCAGGAGTAGGAGCGGGTGCTGATATTGCAGCTTTAATACACTCATTAAAGAATAAAGAAGGTGGAGACTCTTTCTTTAATCTTTTAAGTTTAATCCCAGGATTAGGTATTATGGCTGGAGGTATAAAGAATCTTAAAAAAAGTAAGAAATTATCAAGAAAGAATAAAAGACTTATAGATGCTGACGAAACAGAAATTAAAGCTATGCAAGATTACTACAGAGATTCAGGACTAAGAACTCAAAATAGGTGGGCAGAGTTAACAATTAAACAATTAATGAAAACTATGAAAAGAGAGTTAAAAAAATAAATGCCATTACCCATAAGAAAAACAGGAAAAAAAGGAAGAAGGATAAAAGACTTTATCCCTTCTAATGCTAGGTGGTTTTTAGCAGACTTACTTGGTATTGATAAAACTTTTACTGAAGACGATTTAACTCAAGATGAGCTAGGTTGGTTGAAGGAATTTGTTTCTAAAAAATATGCAAGCCAAGAAGATAGACCAGATACCTATGCAGCTAATTTATATGACACCTACGACTCAAAAGGTGTTGACCCATTGGCTCGTGTCAAAGGAACTGATAGTTTATTAGGATTAATAAAAGAAAGCTACGACCCTGCATCAAGTCTGGCTACAACATTAGGTCAGTTTGGAGTTTCTAAAGACGATAAAGGAAATTTTATTGCAACTGATAACTATGACTTTAATTGGTTTTCGGAAATGACTGAAAATATGACCACAGCTGATGCTTTAAAAGGTATTTTCCAACAACTTAAGGGAGGAAACCCTTACAAAGCTATGGGAATTATAGCAGGAAAGCTTGGTACTTCAGAATATGAAAAAGCAGGAAACCCTGTAAGAATTAATTTAGGAAACCTTTTAAACTACTAAAAAGGCACGCTATCCATTCCTTGGCTATCACTTGCCTCAGCTTCTTCAACTGTATCATAAATAGTGCAAGTATCTGGAGAGAATCCAACAGTTGCTTTCCCAGTTGAGCCATATCTATTCTTAGCTACAACAATATCTAATCCATATCTACCGTGTCTTGCATTCTCAAAGTCTACAGTCCAAGGATAGTGAGTAAATGCTACAATCTCTGCATCTTGTTCTAAGTTACCAGACTCAGCAAGGTCACTCAATTTAGGAATACGTTCTGTTCTGTATTCTATATTACGATTAAGTTGTGAAACAAGAATAACTGAAATATTCTCTGATTTACACAACCATTTATATCTTCTTGATGTATCACCAATTTTTAATCTTAAATCTCTCATATCATTATTTGGATACTCAATAAGACCAATATGGTCATCAATGACTATATCTGGTTTTATACGACGTATCTCTCTAAAAGTTCCTTCTAAATTACGAATGTTGTCATACATAAATAGTTTGTCAGTATACTTTTCTTTAATAATATTTAAACTTTTTTCAATTGATTCTTTATTAGTGACTGCGTTATGTCTTAACGTATTATATGTAATTCCCTCAGATTCCATAGCAATAAACTTTTTCATCATCTCAGTATTAGGCATTTCTCGGTTAAACATAACCACTTTTTTACCTGCAAGAACCAAATTTCTAGTAATGTTTGCAACTGTAGTAGTTTTAGCATTACCTGGTCTTCCGGCAAATATAGTTATCTCTCCTTTTGTCATACCAGAAATAATATCATCAAGAGCTTCAAAACCTGTTCTCGTTAAATTCTTTTTATTAAACAATGACTCCTTAGTATCATTTAATAGGTCGTCTATATCGAATTTTTGTCCTGGCTCTAGATTTAATAATGATCCTGCAGTATCGTGAACATCTTCTAGTAAGTGACTTATATCATTAGTGTTATCTAATGCTTTCTTTGCAATAACCTGAGATTGAGTTACGAGTTTTCTTCTTAACCAATCCTGATTTAATTGTCTTGCATATGACGAAACATTAGCAGTTGTAGGAACTCCATCCACTAATCCAGTTAAATAGTATGTCATTCCCTTAAGTTTTGATGAAAGATTAACAAGGTCTACAGGAATATTCTCTTTCTTAAGCTCAGATATAGCTATCCATATTTCTTGATTTTTTAATTGGTAGAAAACCTCTTTCTCAGGTATCCAATCTTTTACTATTTCATAGCATTTCTCATCGCAAAGTATAGAACCTAAAACTGCTTTCTCTGATTCTTCGCTATGTATGCTTAGTGCTTTTTGTTCAACCATTATTATCCTCCTTACATTCGTGACACAATCCTTTTTCACAAGGTATTGTCTTATATACAGACTGGTCTAAAAATTGTGGTCCAAACATATTTTTGCTTCCATCTAAAATTTCTATTGCCCAGGCTCTTTTGCATTTTGGACACTTAGTAGGAACTCTTACCATTGATATATGTTTTACCTTGCTTGCGTTCTTTATATTATACTGAACATTTTGTTTGTTATTTTCCCATCTATCTATTATCTCTGGGTCAAACCAATCATCTGCGCTATCCGGGTCTATCTGCTTAAAATAATACCTGTGGGCTTCAAATCTAGCCCTTTCGGACGCAATCTCATCATCAGATTTATATTCAAAATTAACTCTCATATTTCTCCCTATTTAATACTTATTGATTTAATTGAAATGTTAGTTGTATTAATTCTAACAAGTCTTTATATCTTATGGTTGCGTATATCTCTCCTCTATCTTGTTTGATAAGAGTGATATCACAATCATCAGGAGGAAGTAAATATTGAGCAATCTTATTTCTTACTTTACACTGAACATCCATCTCTCTTTCTGTCTCAGGTGAAATCAAGTAATTTATTACAACGTCCACTTCAGGACTCTTGCCTATACTTCTTCCGTCGCTACCCCAAGCACGTTTCGCTTGGAATCCGTGTTGCTCTGCTATATCAACACATTCATTTTCAAATCTATTTCCTTTAGCCTTTGATTTACTAGACATATTATCCTCTCTTTAAATTCTTTATATAATATAGTTAATTGCTTCCATTTATGTCCACTATTTTTTTACCGGCCCATAAATCTAAATAACCTACAAATTTATCTATATTGTAATTATCAGAAAATTCTGTCTGTTTTGGCATTTCTCTAATTTCCCATTTATAATTATATCCAGATTTATCAAGATTATTAATATTGAATACATATATGTCATTAGGAGTTCCAACGACATATAAGAATTTTTTATTGAATAATTTTGAATACATAACATTATAAGCATATTTATCAAACTCAATAATGTAATTATTATATTCTTTATTCCTATATTTAATCTCAATAATGTAATTATCATTGTATGCGTCAAACCTATGATACTGATTTTTACATAAAATAGGCTTATCATCTTTAAAATACCTATTCAACCTCTCTATTATCATTAATTCATTTTTTTTCATAAATCTCCAAAATTTTTATCACGAGAATGCCCTTTAAATCGATTTAAATTATTTTTTCGATATAACTATCGACTAAAATGATAAGGTTTATTCTATATATAAAATAAATCCTTATTCTTATTTTTTGTCTTTTGACATCTCTTTTATGTCTCTATATCTCTTTCTTAGGATATGGACGAGAATTTTCTCTTCTCGCCCACTGATATCCTCTATCCCTTTATTTCCAAAGGACAACCTTTTTGTGACAATCATCTCACTCGTTCCCTTATCCCATCCCATAAGATTCTGAAACGATTTCATTATGCTATTCCACTTAGAAATATCCATACTTCTCCCTATTTTATTATTCCCTTCTCTTTTATTTTAATTCTCCGCGCCAACCAAAAATTAAAGTATCTGCTCATAACAATAAAAGTAAGAACAGGATTGGTTACCTGCCCGACTCCTTTTAAGTCGCATTATGAGAAGGGAATATTTAACTAATCACAATTATCACAATGTCCAGACCCAAACATAGACGTAGCATTTTCAATAATATCTTTTTCAGACATAGAATCTTGTTCATCTCTATACTGATTCTTATATTGATTTTTTATAGATGTTCTCAAGTCAGAACATATCTGACTTTCTCCCTCACATCTATTTTGCTCAATCATCTCTATCAGAGTCTTAACCTGCTCCTTGTCTAATGAAAAATTATATTTCATTAGAACGGCAAGTCTTCTGCTTTCAAAGCAGGTGCTTTATCACTTTTAAAGACATTAATGGCTAGAGGAGTAATTCTTTCCTCTCCAGAATTGTCTGTCCACTTATCGTGAATCACCTTAATATTAACAGGGTTTCCAGCAATATCGCCTTCCATTAACATTGGAAGAACATATTTACCTTGCTCGTTTTTTTCCATATCAAATCCACAAGCCTCAGAAAATATCATATACCCTTTATTTTGTCCTTGATTATCGTCAAGATTAGGGTATTTCTTTTTGTCAGGAGTTTTAAATCTAAAATAACCTTTAGATTTAACCTCTCTACCTTTTAAATCAGAGTGCCTTTCATCGTCTATTTTGTAGACTGCCTCAAAGATGTCTGAAAGATATTTTCCTTTAACAACAACATCTCTCTTAATAGTCAAGGATTGAACAACAGCATTGTATGTTCCCTCTCCTATTACTTTCTTTGGAGCGGCGGTATCTGAACTAGGGTCGTAAAAAGCCTGATTATCATCAAGACCATCTAAGACTGAACTAACATTACTCATTATCGTTCTCCTTTATTACTTTTAATTTAGACACTACCTTTTCGTAGTTGTCTTTGTTTATCTTACCAGACTGTAAAGCAACATCGACTCTCTCTGCTTCTTGTACGTCTAGTTGTGACATAATAAGCAACATATTATCGTATTGATTCTGACTTAAAGTATTA
>Ga0098044_1000812_pt1 | contig 16363 bp, 22 predicted proteins | sample 10_taG_FD_75053 | JGI IMG/M metagenome (GOLD analysis project Ga0098044, IMG submission 75053) | Marine viral communities from the Subarctic Pacific Ocean - 10_ETSP_OMZ_AT15264 metaG | ecosystem: Environmental > Aquatic > Marine > Oceanic | place: Pacific Ocean | collected 2015-01-16 | reverse complement strand
TCCATTGTAATGTTAAGACCATCATCTTAATGTACCATTTATCCCTACGGTCATAGAACCACTCAATAAGTTGAGATGACAGAGATGGTCTTACATACCATTGATTCTGGAACTCAGCAATCTTCGATTGCAATACCATGAGTTCTTGCTCGTGGTCATCAACAACGTCCTCGAACCTCTTACGTTCATGGACCGCAAGTTGGATACCAAGAACATTATGTCCCCTGGCATGGCACCTTTCACAAAGGCTATAGCCATGATAGGACACAGTTGCTACTTCTTTACATAATACACATTTATTCATAATAAACTCCTTAAGATTGTGCCATGACCAAGCTCCCCCAAGCTCAGTCATGACGTTAAGAACATTCACCCAAGGGTGACTATTCGATAGAGATACCTGTTGATGGTGCGTATGCCTCATCACCTTCCGATGATGCTACCCACATGCGTAGCTTACCAGATGGAGTAACCTTGTACTCGCTACCAGAGACAGGTGATGCCAGGTGCAAGTCGCGTGTGGCGAGAACTTCATTGAACTGGTCAATGCAGTTATAGTACACCTTGGCGTTATCGAATAGGACCGAGTCATTCTCCATCAGGTCCTTCGTACCCAAACCATGCTCATTACCCTTGCCCTTAGGACCAGATATGAACGATGATTCCCATAGACCATCACTATCTTCGACGATAGTACCGTCTTCGTTACGGTCATGGATTACGAGAGTGATACCCTTTACAGGGTTGTTGCCAGATTTACTGGCAGGCTTAGTTGTAGTCATTACAACCTCCTTTGTTAAGTACACCTCAGACCTGTAGGACATCTGAGGAGATGATGAAGACTAAGCCTACAGTCAAATCTCTCAGCGAGATGGCCTATGGTGGTCCAATCCCACCTCTACTCCACTCAACCAAGAGAGTCCTAATTAACTAATTTCAACCTAATTAACTAAGACATACCTATCAGCGAAGGGGGTGGGATTGTACTATATTACACACGCACATTCTTACTAAATTTTTTGCTAATTGCTATAAATCTCAGTATTTGTTATACTTCATGATGTCATATGGATCATACTAAACAAGGTAGGGTGACTATTACTAAGACTATACTAAGTAAGATATATCATAGATTAGTCAAGTCTAAGAGAAATAACATAGAGAAACCTCTTGACGAGGTTTCTAAGATTGAGTCTAAGACTGATAGGATAGAACCATTAAACATAGAAACCATGAAAGTTTATGAATTTGAGGATTTTGTAGATGATATTGAAACCGTATCAAAAATCAAGAGTAAGAAAGGATATGAAGAGTTATGAGTAATAAAGTAAACGATGGGGTAGCTGAGGCAATACAGGGACTTGCTAAAGCTGTAGAACATCTCGCAAAAGAGGTGCATTGGGGTTTTGTAAATGATTTCGATGAGAACGTACCAGATATGTTAGGTAAGATAAATAATGCTATAGTTAAACGAACTTGGCATATGCAGGGTAAGGATGAAAATGGTAAATATAACGAAAATGATGGTTATAATTGTACACAACTTTGCTGTGTTGCTGGTTTAGATCGAAGAGAGGATGATAGAAGGAAAAGTAATATCGGTTATGACGGTATGGTAGAGCAAAGGGCAAATGGACAAGTTAGTTAGAAAACATCTTCGCCAACCTTTGAAAAAAGGTGTAAAAAGAGAATATTATTGGGAAGAATACCTTATTTACACAGAAAAAGAGGCAAAAGACCATAAAATACCGTATAAAGCGTGGCGAGATTGCAATATGGGTGACTTTGGTCTTTCGGATGATGGGTATGTAGCAGTTTGTATTAAAAGAAGAGAATATGAGAAGTATACTAATTATGTGTTTCCTTATGGTCAAGTGTTTGGTGGACCAAGAAAGAAACTATTATACGAACCGCATCGTAAAACAGGGAGTTATGCATCCATTACTGCACAAACCTTTGAAGATAAATACAGAAGAAATAGACAGTATAAGAATTTCGCAAAGGCTTATGCCATACAATTTGTCTCTGGCAACCTGGATTATGATACATTAGGCAAGATATTTAGTCCAAATGACGAAAAACCGTCTGCAAAGACAAAATCGTTACTAAAAAAGGAGTATGTGAAAGAAATGATTGATGATGAATTAAAGAAAATATTGGCTGAGAAGCAAATAGATGAGGGTTCTGTGCTTGATATGATTAAAAAAGCACATGAGGTGGCCAACGACAAGCATGATCCAGCGAACATGATGAGAGCAGCAGAGGTTTTAGTTAAAATATTAGGTCTTTATGACAGAAAACAGCCAGATGTTCATCAAATTGAAGGTGAATTCATGTCTTTGGCTGAAATTGAGGACACATTGGCAATAGATGGGGATAGAATAGAGAATGGCAAAAACGTATAGAAGTACCGAAACAAAGAAAAAGAAGAGAGATAAGAAAACAAGGCAAGGAGCCTCAAAGAATACAAAATGGAAAAGAGCAAAGAAGAAGCGTTACAGAGGTCAAGGGAGATAGAGATCTTCATGAGTAGGGTTTTCCTTACATCGCTTGAGAACAGGTGGTGTAAAGAGAATCCTGTTTCTTTTAATGAGTTTTTAGCAGAACTACCAGAAGAAATAGTTGATACATTAGGTTGGGGAGACTCTGATATTCTTCAAATATGCCCGATGTTGGATAGTGATGACCTAAGTACAGGATTATATATAAGAAATATAACAAAGGATGGTATAAATGGAAGATAGACCTATAAAAGCCACTTTCGAAGAAATGAAGAATCTCACGAACCCTGAATATAACAAGGTTTTGTTCGATTCTTTCTCTTTTCGTTTAAGACAAGCGAAAAATGCACTTTATCGTATATCAAAAATGGAGAACAGGGATGAGATAGCAAGATTTGCTGTAAAAGCCCTTGATATACTTGACTCAAACTGGAGAAATAGGATAAACCATGAACAAAAACGTAGCGAAGAAATTAGAAAAGAAGGCCCAAGAGGTGGCACAACTGTACTCGGACAAGAGTAGGGCGAGCAACTTTAACAATGAAACATTTTATGTAGATGAGATAGTCCCTTTATCTGAGGCGGCTGCAGTTGTTACCTATATGAAGAATACAGGAAAAAAGGCATTGTCCTTATTTTTGTACATGCGAACAATGGAGAGATGGTTTAATATCTTTCCTACCGATTCGCATCTTTTAGCATTTGATAGAGTCAAATTCTATAAAGAAGAAGTTGAAAAGTATAATTTTGGAAATAACTTTAATTATGTTGAAGCCGCAGAATCGGTAAAAGAATTTGGAGAATCAATAGATCATCCTAATTTTACACCAAGCTATGATTTAGGGAAGGAAAATGGCAAAACAGCCTAATATATACAAACAAAGGAAGATTCTTCGGAAATTAAAGAAAGATATGATTTCCTTTGGTAAGGTATGCCTTCCTGGTATGTTTACTTCAAAATCACCTGAGTTCCATTATGAACTTGCTGATATATTCAAAGATGAGAAAATAAAGAAAATGTGCGTTATTGCACCCAGAGGTCATGCAAAAAGTTCTATTGGAGCTTGTGTATTTCCGTTACATCATTTATTTTTTAGTAAAGGCCAGAAGGTAATTGTTCTCTCAAGTAAGACTCAAGGCCATGCGATTGACCAACTGCAGACAATAAAAGATGCTTTAGATCATTCAATGCCTTTAAGGTCATTATTTGGATATTGGGGACAACACTCAGCAAAAGTTTGGACAAAGGATAGAATTGTGTTAAAAGATAATTCAGCAATCATTTGCAAAGGTACTGGCCAGCAGGTTCGTGGATTGAAGTTTGGAAACCAAAGGCCTACTCTTTTTATCATTGATGACCCTGAAGATGAAAATAATACAAAAACAAGCGAAGCAATGGAGTGGAATCTTCGATGGTTGCTTCAAGGTGTAGAACCTGGTCTTGATGCAGATATTGGAAGAGTATTGGTTATCGGTACTCCACAGCATGAAAACTGTATGGTGGAACTTTTGCATGAGATGGAAGGTTATAAATCCGTTAGATATCAAGCTCTCTCTGATGATGGTAAGTCCTGTCTTTGGCCCGATCTCCATAGTGTAGAGACTTTACTTGAAAAGAAAGAGAGCTTGGAATCTATAAATCGAATATCTGTCTTTTATCGTGAATATCAATGTCAAGTGGTAGGAGATGAAGACCAACTCTTTAAGGAAAAGGATTTGAGGTATTGGGATGGTACTTATGAAAAAGGAGATGAAAGGACAGGAACTCTAACGATAACTCACCTCAATTACGAAAAACTTGACAAACCTATGAAAAAATTTGTTTATGTCTTTACAGGCATAGATCCCGCCTCTTCCACAAAACAAACTGCTGACTATAGCACAATAGTCTCTATTGCTATAGATGCAGAAGACAATCGCTATATCCTTCCATATTACCGAAAACATGCCAAGCCAATGGATCTCGCACAAGCAATCCTTGATTATGACGATAGATATACGCCTCAAAAGGCTCATGTTGAATCAGTTGGATATCAGGAGATGATTCGTGATTATATTACACGAATACGGTTCATACCTGGTTTCGCAACTAAATTAAATCCGAGGACATCAAAGAGTTATAGGCTTGAAAGCCTCCAGCCTTGGTTCTTTAAGCATAAGATTTATCTTAAACCAAATATGACAGAGTTTGAGAATGAGTTACTTATGTATCCTCGTGGAAAGCATGATGATTTACTTGACGGACTTTATTATGCTTTTTATGGATCTTACAAGCCACCCGATAAAGATTTAACTATTGGAGATGAACATGAGTCATACGGGGTACAGGAGTTCGACTGGGCAATCTTATAAGAGATATACCAAGTTTATGTCTCTCGTAAATTTTATAAAAACAATGATTGATAATAAATTTACAGGAGAATTAAAAATTAACTTGCATAAAGGGAACATTTCTCATAAAGTGTACGTTAATAAAAGCGAGGAACTACCAGTGTAGCTCCTCTGTGCATCAAATTGGAATTGGGACCACTGCACAAATGCAAAGCCCTTATTCAGATAAAACTTTCTGGGTAGGGGTTTTTTTTATATGCCGAAATACGATAAAACACTTGAAGAGAAAATGTCTGGCGATATGCTGGACTACCTTGGTTATAAAGAGGGAAAGAATCCTGACGACAAACCTATCCATAAAGATGTAAAGGAATCTCTTGAGTTGTTGGAGCATTATTATAACGAGAGAGAAAAATGGGCAATAAAGTTCAAAGAGGCCGAAGAATTCAGAAATGGCATTCAATGGACTAAAAAACAGACAAGGGCTTTAACTGCTCGTGGTCATAGCCCTATAGTTGTTAATAGGATTCATCCAGCTATAGAAACAGCAAAAGCTTTACTTACCTCAAAGAAGCCTCAGTTCAGAGCTACTGCCAGAGATGACTCGGACAGAGAGATAGCAAAAGTCTTTTCTGACTTATTCCAATGGATATGGGAGCAATCTAATGGAAATGCTGAACTAAAGAGAGCAATCGATGATTATTATGTTGGAGGAATGGGTGCTTTGATGGCTTACCAAGATCCAAATGCTGATATGGGTAAGGGAGAGGTAATGTTAAAAAGCATTTACCCACTTGATTTATATATTGACCCTAACTCAAGAGATCCATTCTGTCGTGATGCTGCTAATATGATTGTCGCAAAGCTTATGACAGATGATGAGGCTGAAAAGATTTATCCAGAATATAAGCATATCTGGGAAAAGGCTGGTTCTTCTCAGCAAGAAAGATATCCATCAACAGATTTACATAAAACAGAAGATCAGCTATTACTTGGAGATATGACAACAGACGATACTATATCTCCAACAAAAGAGTATATTGAAAGATACACAAGAATTAAAGTGGATTATTTCCATATTTATGATCCATACTCAAAGTATGAAGCTTTATATGAAGATGATGAGTATGAAAAGTATAAAGATGAGGGGGTAGTTAGATTAGTACAACCTCAAGGTGAAGATGAAACAATAACTGATTATGAGGAAGTAAAAGAATATATAAAATTAATGGACGAGATGGGACCAGTGTTCCATCAGGCAATGAATCCTGAAACTGGTGAAGTAGTAGTTCAGCCAGGAGAAGAAGGACAAGAAGCTATTCCAGGCTCTACAAGAGAAATCGTTCTTCTAACAAAAGGCGAACTTATTGAGATGGGAGAGATTCTTGTAAACAATATCGAGCAGACACGAATTAAAGTAATAGTTAGTGTAGGTTCAATGCTTTTATACACCCGCATACTACCTGTGGACAATTATCCGATTGTTCCTATGATGAATGTTCACAATCGCAACCCTTACCCAGAAAGCGATGTGCGTATATACATGCCCCTACAGAAATATATTAACAAGATTCGTTCTCTTATCATTGCTCATGCAACTACCTCAACGAATGTTAAGTTACTTATTCCAAGAGGTTCGGTTAATAAGACTGAAATTCAAAAAGAGTGGGGGAAAGCCGGTACCGCAGTTATTGAATTTGATGCTGAGTTAGGACAACCTGTGGTCGCTGGGCCAGTTCCCCTACCAAATGAACTGTACAAGAATGAGGCTGATGCTAAGCACGACTTGGAATACGGCTTTGGTATCTTTGAAATGATGCAAGGTTCTGGTTCAGCAGCACCTTCTACTTATCGTGGAACCGTTGCTATAGATGAGTATGGCCAACGAAGGATAAAATCGAGATTAGATGATGTCGAGAACACTTTGAATGCTTTAGCTAAGATAACTGTGGGGTTAATTCAGCAACTTTATACAGAAGAAAAGGTCATTCGCCTTACTAATCCCGATGGGACGATGCAGAGAAGTGTGGTAAACGAGCCTCTTTATGAGGATTACTCAATGGCTATTCATGGGAAAGTAAATGACATTACCGTTGGGAAGTATGATATTGTGATAGCGTCTGGATCAACACTACCATCTAACAGATGGGCTCAATTCGAGTATTATATGGAATTATATAAAGCTGGCGTAATAGACCAGGAAGAATTATTGAAGAAAACTGAGGTTGTTGATGTTGAGGGAGTTCTTAATAGGGCGAGTGTAATTAATCAGTTGCAAGGGCAACTCGAACAAGCACAACAACAAATAAAAGAGCTATCTGGTGATTTGCAAACTGCCGATAGAGAATCAGTTCACGCTAAAAAACGCCTCGAGGTTGAGAAGTTTAAGACTCAACTTGATAAAGCATCAAATAAAATTGACAAGACATCGGAACTTTTCGATGCCCGAATGAACGACCAAGTGAGCATGATGAGGTCATCAAATAAGGAAAAGAAAAAAGATGAGTGAAGACATAAAAGAACAAAATGAATTAGAAGCTCAGGAAACTACAGAGAACCAAGGAGTAGACCAAGAGAACGCCTCATTCCAGGATGAGGTTGATAAGATTTTTGGACAGAACGCAGAAGATCCATTTGCGGTTAATGAAGAAGGATCTGAGCAATCTACACAAGAAACTTCTGCTGATGAAGGATCTCAAGGAGAGCAATCTTCTGGAGATGATTCAGCGAAGTATTGGCAAAGCGAGGCCGATAAACGGCAAGCGAATGTTGACGAAGTTATGAACGCGTTGGGAGTTGATAATGTAAACGATCTTAGCAGAAAGGCAGATGAGATGAAGAATCTAATGCCAATCGCACGATACATTAACGATAACCCCAATGTTCTTAACGCAGTCGAAGATTCTCTTTCCTCTGGTAATACTGCTGGTCAAACCCCTCCGCAGGGAAATCAGCAGACACCATTGAAGAAACCCGAAAGACCTACGAAGCCAGGTAATTATGATCCCGTTGAGGCAGTTAGTGAACCAGATAGCGAATCTTTTAAATTTAGAGAAAAGCTTGATGGATTTAGGGACGATATGATTGGCTACTATGAACAAGTTTCAGAACAGCAACAAAATTATCAAGCCCAAATGCAGGCTCAACAGCAACACCAATCACAACTTGTACAGTTGCGTGATAGATTGCAAAATCAGCATAAATTTTCCGATACTGAAGCTGAACAATTTATTGCCTTTATGAGCTCTCCTGAATCAACTTCAGAAGCAAGCTTAGTCGATTATTATCGCTACCGTTTTGAGCATAAGCATAAAATGGAACAAGCTGGTGATAATCAAAACCGTAATAAGATTGATGAAATGAAGCGAGAGAAAGAACGTCTTTCAATCAAATCACCTGTTGCTGTTACCCCTGGAAATGAATCACAGACAGAAAAGCCTATCGAGGATCAATTAATGGATAGGATGGTTGCCACACATAATAGGCAAAATCCTTGGTAAATCTCTGAAAGGAGAAAGTAAATGGCTAAATATAGTCTAAGTACTGGGAACACTACGGCCAATGGCTCTGGTGGAGTCTCCATTGATCAAACCAGGCGAACTTTCGAGTTTGGTGATAGAGTGGCAGAACTTGCCCCTCAACAGTCTCCCTTTTTTGTATATTTGACAAAAGTTGCGAAAAAGGCTACAAGTGATCCAGTATTCAAATTCATGGAACAACGCCACCAATGGCAACGAAGAACATTCGAAGTCAGAGGTGCTACAAGTTCAGCCTCTTACACAAGCGGCACCGAAGTAGACAACATGATGAAAATGGATGTTGGTTATGACGCGTTTGGTCGTACAATAGATACACCTACTAAACCCAACTTTTTGTTAGAAGGACAAATTGTTGCTATAGCAGATTCTACTGGTACAGTACGACATCTTAAGATATCTGGAACTCCAGACCTAACTACTGATTCTGGTGCATCCGCAGAATGTGCCTTAACACCACTCTTTAGTGCGACATGTGCATTTGCAGATAATGCAAAAGGTCAAGTAGTTGGTAGTGCCTTCGCTGAAGGTTCAACTGCTCCAGCGTCTTGGAAAGACGAATTGTATGATAGAGAAGGTTACTGTCAGATCTATAAGACAGCAATCGACTTGTTCAGTAATACAGCTCGTGCGACTGAGTACAGGGGAATTTCTAACGAATACATGAGAGTATGGCAAGAAAAGCTCATGGAACACAAAATGGACATTGAAAATTCAATGTTGTTTGGTGTGGGTGCCGCTGATGAAGCTGCAACCGGTGGGCCTACTCGTCGTACCTGGGGTATTCTACCTTACACCGAAGCATATGGTAAAGTGAAATCCTTTACTTATTCAAGTTCAGACTACGATGATTTCGTAGATGCGATGGAAGATGTTTTTGCTCCCGAATCTGGTAATTCAGGATCAAAACTCGTCTTGGCATCACGTCCAATCATTAGTTGGATGAATAAACTTGCCGCAGGGAATTTCTTAGGAAATACGGTTCCTGCAGGACAGCATCGTCTTGATGCTCAGAATATTCAGGGCAAGTTCGGTCATAAGGTAACTCAGATTAGCACAATTTATGGCGATCTTAATGTGGTTCAAGAACCATTGTTAAGAGGTGCTTATGAAAATTATGCAATTATGATTGACCTTAAGAATGTCAATTATCGACCATTGGTTGGTAATGGAGTTAATCGTGATACACATATTGTGACTAACATTCAAAATAACGATGTTGATGGAAGACAAGATCAAATCTTGACCGAAGCAGGTCTTGAGATCCAACTCCCAGAAACACATTGTGTTCTGAAGTGGTCTGCATAGTTGTATGACTAATTGGGTAAATAGTAACGGGGCAGTCTTAGTACTGCCCCTTACCCGCAAGGATAAGTAATGTCTGAAGTAGCTACATCAGTATTATCTAAAATCGAAGATTTGATTGGAGATGTCACCGAAACTGTTGCAGTAGGAGAATGGGCCTCCGATATAGCAAGGGAAGTAATTAATCTTTTACCTCAAGATATGCTTTGGTCAGTTTCTACTACTGTCGATGATCCTGGGTCTGGAGCATCTCTAACAACTGCAAAATTCCTTTATGCTCATAAAAGCGGTTATCCAGCAAATGAAATAAAGCCAGAGATGAGAGCAAGAGCAACAGATAGTGACAGTATTTATTTAGCGACTGTTCAATCTCCTGCATTTTATAGACAGGCAGGTAAAGTTTATGTTCTTCCATCTGGAGGAAGCGTAGAAGCAGTCAGTTATCCTACCATTGAATATGATGATGCAGATATATCTGGTGTCCCAGATGATGTAAAGCATTTAGTTATTTTAGGTACAGCAGTAAAAGGAAGATTGAATCAGTTAAATGAGTTGAGAGAAGGTGTCGTAACTATAACTTCTCCAACATATACCGTAGCTACAATAACATTAGAAAATACACCTACGATAACAGACTTAAACATAAGTGCGACTGCTCCTACAGTTCCACCAAGTCCAAGTTTTGACATTGGTGCAATAGCTGTAACTTCCTCTGCTCCTACATATACAAAACCGACATTAATTTTAGGCCCTTCTCCAACCTTAACTCCTTTAAATCTTACTACAAATCTTACTCTTCCAACTCTTCCAACTAATCCAACTTATAGTTATGTCGATGTTGGGGATATTGCAACGATTACTGATACAAATGTATCGTTAAGTACTGCACCATCATATAGTGGACCAGTGGCTACCTCAAGTGTGTCTCAAGCTGAGACTTATATAAGAACAGATGAAGATGTAGAATTAGCAAATATAGAATTACAAAAGGTTTCTATTGAACTCAATAAATTTCAAAATGATGTTGCTAACGCACTCAATGAGTTTAATGAAGCAAATGTAGTCTATCAGGCGGAACTCCAGAAGGCTATTCAAAATGCTCGACTCGATCAAGAGAGGATCCTCGCAGAAATCCAAATAGAGCAAAACAATAAGCGTCAAGATAGACTACAAAATTTACAAACACAGGTACAGAACTATGAGGCTGATTTAAGTCAGTATGGTGCTGAAATGCAAGAATATCAAGCAAAGATAACCAATACGATTCAACTGTATCAATCTAATGAAGTCCAGGCAAAACTTGAAGTCTGGCAAAAAGAAAGGTCTGACGATTTGAACAAATATCAATTAGATGTTCAAAATGAATTAAATGAATTCAACAGAGAGCAGACCTTATATCAAAACGAACTACAGGAGAAGGTTCAAGAGGCGAACAATCAACAAACAAAAGATTCAGCAGAATATGGTGCTATACTTCAGAGATTTTCAGGTGATGTACAATTATATCAAGCAAAGGTGAATGACGAAGTAACGCAGTATACGGTTAATGAGATTCAAAAGGAGATTGCTTTATGGTCCCAAAAACAAGGGCAACTATTAGGTAAGTACGGTTCTGATATGCAGAATAACAATTCAAAGTTTCAGTCTGAATTTGGTGTATACGGAAGAAAATTAGATTTAGAATTTCAAAAACATGGCACGATGATGTCAGAACTTGGACTTCTTGAAAAGCAATATCAACAAGGATTGCAAACATTTATAGCCAGTTATACATTACCAAAAGGAGATAGCGATGGCCAATAGAATAGAATATTCAGTAAATATGACTCCTATTAAAGAAGTTAGTTATACAGTAGACTACGATAATTCAAACTCTGATGTAACAGACGTGTCTGGATTAAATCATACTTATGTAGAACCTACTATAGGGAAATCAATTGGAGGAAGTGGTGCTATAACAGTCGATTTTACGGGAGTGGCGAAAGCTTATGTAAATGGAAATGCTGGGACTTTAGCAGCTACAAGTAAAAAGTTTTTAATAATTAAACATACTGGAAAAGAGTATGATTCAACAAGTGCAACTAAAACAACCAATGAAAATGCAGAAGTAACATTGAAATTTGCTTATACGGATGGGACTCCAGATCCACCTGCAGCAGCGACTATTCAAATTGCTAAACTTAATACTGGGGAAGCAATCTGTATTCCTCATCCAAGTTTTACTATAACATTAGCATCTGCTGGAACTAAAAATGTCGCATTAGAATATGCCTGGACTGCATCATGACACAGAAGCAAATGATAGAACTTGTTCAACAACAATTCCCAGATGTTGGAGAAACTCAAATAAGAGTAATGATAAATCAAGCTTTAGATGAATTTGTTCATCACTCAAGACTATTGAAAAGCAACGGTGTTGTTACTACTCAGGCAAACAAAAGATATTATCCATTGACTTTATTTTCAAACGTTACAGATGCAGACGATGTTTTAGAAATTTATAGAGTTGAACACGACGATGAAAGAATACCTATCGCAGTAGGTGAGTATTCGCATGAAGATTTAGCAGAGGCATCATAATGTCGCATCAAACAAAAGAATATACTTGGTGGATTGAGGGAGACAAGTTAGGATTTGCAGAATGGAAAAATAACGATGTTTCAACAGATACTGTTGGTGGGAAAACATTAAGAATATATATTAAGAAACTACCTGCTCATTTAGGGACTACTTTAACAGATAAGCCTGGCGTTCCTCCTGAGTTTCATGAAGGTATTGTAAGTAGGGTTCTTGAGAAATTGCATGCACGATCTGGTAAAATGCCTCAAGCGAGATACTATAGAAATGAATGGCAAACTTGTATAAACATGGGTAAACAACGTTCTAATGCTGAAAAAGATGGAACTGGTTACCAATTTCAGATTGATGAGTTTTAATGGCTACTGGGACATATAACATAACTATTGAAAAAGGAATAACCTTTGATGTTAGTATTTCATTGAAGGACAATAACGACGCAGCTATCAATGTAACAAATTATACTTTTAAAGCTGAAATAAGAAGAAAAGCTGAGACTGGACTTGAGAAGGCTTTTACAGTTACAAAGACAAATGCTTCTGGTGGTGTAATAGAGTTGTCTATGAGTAAAACCAATACTCAAGCCTTGCCAAAAGGGAAATTGATATATGATTTGGTGGCCAATACAGGTAGCTCAAATAAAATAATTAGAATAATAACAGGAACCGTCACTGTACTTGAGAGCGTGACAGATACGAGCAGTTTATAATGGCAGACATTACAGTAACAATTAACGAGAGTGCTTCCTATTCAGCTTCGGTAGCAGAGGTTGTTTCTGGAAGTAGTATTAGCTTTGATTCTTCTGAGGCTGCTTTTGCCCATGGAAATGTGCAGGACGCAATTACAGAGATAGAGCATAGAAATTTTACACAAGCAGCAACTCCTACTGGGAGTACTGTAAACGAAGGTGACTTATGGTATGATTCAGACGATGACATCATGTATGTGAGAAATGAATCAAGCTGGTCAGAACTCGTGCAAGAAAATATTTCAGGTACCATAGATGGCGGTACCTATTAATGAAAAGAAAAGGATAAATAATGGCTAATGTAATCAGATTCAAGCGAGGTGGTGGAACACTACCAGGTAGTTACGCTGGATCGGGTGAGCCAATTTGGGATGAAACCAATGCAAAGTTTCATGTAGCGACAAACTCATCGGCGGTTAAATGGATTGGTGCAGAGATACTTGACCAAGATGATATGTCCAGCAATAGTGCTACTAAAATTGCTACTCAGCAGAGTATCAAAAAATATGTAGATGACCAAGTTACTGCTCAAGATCTTGATTTGACTATCGACGGTTCAGGTACTTATACCGTAGACCTCGACTCACAAGCACTGAACATTGCTGGTGGTACTGGAATATCCGCTTCAGCAAGCGGACAAACGGTAACTATAGCAGGTTCGGATGCATCAACAGCAGCAAAGGGTATTGCACTCTTTTCTGCTGATAATTTCGCAACAAGTTCTGGAACGGTAACAATAAAAAATGGCGGTGTTGTTAATGCAGAATTGGCAAACAGTGCAGTCACAGTTACTGCTGGAGATGGGCTTTCAGGTGGAGGTTCTGTCTCTCTTGGAGCTTCAACTTCAGTTGCTTTAGATCTTAATGAATTAACATCTGCAGCAGTCGATGTTGCAAACGATAGTATTGCAATCGTAGATGCAAATGATAGTAACGGAAGTAAGAAGGAATCAATATCAGATCTAATCGCAGCTATTGATGGTACAGGACTAACTGCAACGAGTGGGGTGTTGGCAATAGATGCTACCCAAGCGATAACAAATATAAGTGGAAACTTAACCGTAGCAGGTAATTTGACCGTTGAAGGCGACAGCGTAGTTACAGAAGTAGCTACAATGCAAATCGAAGATGGGCTTATCCAACTTGCAAAACGAGATACTGTAGATAGTGACGATCTTGATATCGGAGTCTACGGAGCATATAGTGATGACTCTGGAACTACAACAGAATATTCAGGAGTATTTAGAGATGCAAGCACAGGAGATGGGGTTTGGACCTTCTTCGATAGTTTGACTGCTGCTCCAGGCTCAGGAACTAATGCAGTAAATATAGCAGGCGCTGGTTTCAATTATGCAGGTTTAAAGTGTGCAGACATAACTGGTGTTGATGATGATGGCACTGGGAATGCTGAACTTAACGGATTTAACATTGATGGCGGAAGTTATTAATGGCTAATAAAATAATCTTACGAAATAGAAGTAATACAACTTCCCCTGCTCCAACGCATGATTCAAATGCATCTACCGATATAGATTATGGGGAACTTGCAGTAAACTACCATGCAGATGTTGCGACTATCTATTTTAAAGATTCAGATAATACTATTAGAGAAATAAAGGATTCGACTCAATCTGCCACTGTAGCAGATAGTACGGCCCTGGCAATTGCTTTAGGATAATATTATGGCAAATACCTTCAAATTAACGACAAATGCAGGATTAACCACAAGCTTAGTTGATCAGTATACAACTCCAAGCTCTACAACTGCTATTATAGTTGGAATGTCTATATCAAATACATCTGCTAACTCTATAACTACTGATGTAACTATAGTCTCTACAACTTCTGATAATCGTAGGACTGGAGCAAATGAAACTGTTCATTTAGTAAAAAGTGCTCCAGTTCCATCTGGAGCTTCTTTAGAGATAATGTCTGGAAATAAAATAGTTTTAGAGACTGGTGATAAAATACAGGCATTAGCAAGTACAACTGGAGTAGCTGATATACTAATTTCGTATATGGAGATTACTTAATGGCATACTATGGTAATGAGCCAGCCGATGTAGCTTTAAAGGTTGGTTCTGGAGTAATAACTGCGACTGAGATACAAGACGCGTCCATATCGACTGCGGATATTTCAAATGATGCTATTACACCAGCTCAGTTAGATGATGACGGAACAGGTTTTCAAATTGGGAGCCTTGGGATAGGAGCTGCTGTTACTGGTAGCAACAAATTACATGTAGAAGGACCTGCTCATTTTACTGGCAATATAACAGGTACCATTGGAACCGCATCTCAAACTAACATAACTTCCGTAGGAACTATTGGTACAGGTGTATGGAACGCAGGAGCAGTTACATCTTCAGGAGCAGGTACTTTTACCTCATTAGATATTGGTGGTTCTTCTGATATTGCAGGAAACCTAACTCTTTCAGGAAGCTCAACTACTCGTTATCTTTTTCTAAATTCAGGTGGTAATGGTGGAGTGTGGCAAGAAGGTAATTATGAATTAAGATTTGGCACGAACGATACCGAAAGAATGAAAATTGAGGGTGATGGAACTGTAGTTATGAATGGTGCTTTACAACCAGCAGGTAATGTAACTATTGCCACACACGGATTACTTTCAATAGTTGGTGGTAATAATTTAACTATAAGTGGAACTGCTACAGACCACGCAGGATTAAGTTTTGCTACAAATTCCATTTTACCTGCTACTGAATCAGCAACAAATACTAATACAGTTGACCTTGGGGCTTCAAGTGAAAAGTTTAAAGATTTCTATTATGCAGGTGCAATGACAGGTGGTTCAGCTGAATTTGGTAGTTCAGTCACAATAAACGGAACTATAGCTAAGAACAATATTATAGTACAAGCGAATGACGCTGATACTGGTGGAGCTCTCTCTACTTTTTCAGCAAATCAATTTCTTACTTTTCGGATACATTTTACTGCCACTACTGGAGGCACTTATCTTTCAAGTTATGCAGTTTTTGATATTGCAGCAGTATATCCATACCACACTAATGACCATACAGCAGGTTCATTATTTTGTGCTTGGGGGACAAATAATTCTGACTACCGAGAATTTGAGCATGTTTTTACTGGAGTTTCAAATTCTGAAACCCCTACTGTTAGCGTTTCTGCCTCATCAGTTTCAAGTGGAAGTGCATCTTACATAGATATTAAAATACTTTTTACTCACGGTATAAATGGAGGAGCTTGGCTAAACAGGGTTGGAGGGTATCTTATTCCATCTCATGTTGTGATGACATCAAATTAATAATATGACTATAAAAAATAAATTAAAAGACCAAGCAATTTACCCTGAACCAAAAAAGGGTGATATACTTGATAAAGATT
>Ga0098044_1000811_pt1 | contig 16370 bp, 31 predicted proteins | sample 10_taG_FD_75053 | JGI IMG/M metagenome (GOLD analysis project Ga0098044, IMG submission 75053) | Marine viral communities from the Subarctic Pacific Ocean - 10_ETSP_OMZ_AT15264 metaG | ecosystem: Environmental > Aquatic > Marine > Oceanic | place: Pacific Ocean | collected 2015-01-16 | reverse complement strand
GGTCTGAAATAGGGTTTTTAAATGAAGCTGATGGAAATGCTTATTTTAGAGATAAAATAGCAAATGATCCTCTTTTGCAGGAGTATCAAGCCCGTTTAGGGATAAAAAACCTTAATTTATATTTTGATAGAGAAAAGGGAGGTGTTTATTCAGAGCAGGTTCCATTACAGAATGTTAAGAAAGGACTAGCAAAGCAGTGGGGAGTATCATTGGAAGATGCGAATGATATTTTTAAAAAGAAAGGATTGTCGGATAATTCATTGGTAAGCTTTGAAAGAACAAAGTCAGGGATCGGTATAAATTTAGATACAGGAGTTAAAGAAGGGGCTGGTAAAGCAGGTTTTAAAGATACTCAATCATTAAGAAAAGAGTTTCAAGAGATTACTAGTGATTTTAGATCTGTAAGAGATTCATATACAAGAACTAAAAAGTCTTACCAAGACCCAAGTGCAGCAGGTGATTTATCTCTAATTTTTAATTATATGAAAATGCTTGATCCAGGAAGTGTTGTTCGGGAGTCTGAATTTGCTCAAGCTGAAAAAACAGGGAGTTGGGGAAGTAGAATAGAATCTGCTCGTTTAAAAGTGTTAAGAGGTGAAAGACTCGCACCAAAGGTGAGAAATGATTTTTTTGATAGGGCGACAAAGATATATAGTGGTAGAAACAATCAATATAAGAAAACATCAAAAGAATTTAAAACTTTAGCTGTAAAGGAAAACATAGACCCTTCTAAAGTCGTTTTAGATTATTCTTTAACTGAACAAAATAATGATAATAAAGATCCTTTAGGATTATTCTAAGGAGGTGATCTATGTTAAATACTAATCAGTTCGCTAATAAAATAAAACAGAAATACCCTCAATATGGTGATATTGAAGATGAAGAGCTTGTTGATAAAATTCTTACTAAGTATCCCGAATATAAAGATCAAGTAGATATCACTAAAGAGGGAACAACTCCACCACCACAAGACCCTGAAAAATTCCAAGGATTTAGAGGTGCCAAATTTTCAGAACTTGGAGAAATTGCTAAAGGAACACCAGAAGGGGAAAAAGTAGAAAGACAATTAGGCCAGGAAACAAAAATAGGGTTAGCTAAGGTTGCTCCATTTGCTGTCCCAATGGCAAGAGGACTAAAAATTGGGTCTAAGGTTGCTAGGGCTGGGTACCAGGCTGCTCAACAGGCAGGGGTCAATTTAATGTCTAGATTCGCTGAAGAGGAAGCGAAAGGTGAAGACATTGAGACCTCTATACAAAAAGCAAAAGAGTCTGGTGTAGGTGCAGGGGCAATTACATTAGGATTAGCAGGAACAGGTAAAGGTATTTCATATCTAGCGAATAAACTTGCGCCATTTACTAAAAAATCTGTAAGTGCAATACAACAGGGATTAACTTCTATTCCAAAAGATCGTGTTGAATATGCAGTAAATGAGGAATTGGCAGGGAGATCAATATTTAAAGGGTCTTTTGATCCTACAAGAACTTTTCATTCTATCGGGAAACGTGTTCAGAAAGCCATTAATTATTTAGTTAAAAAAGAAGGGGAGATTGTTGGTTTAGAAGCAAATAAATTAAAAGGTAGTCCTATAAAATTAAATACTAAAGAGATAAGAAGTGGTATAAAAAATAGATTGGGAAAATCTGGGTTTGATACATTATCAACGTTACCAGATAATGAAATAAAAACAATAAATTCTATTAAAAAATTATTACAGCCTAAAGATTGGGTTACTACGTCAGGTTTTATAGATCGCAATAAAGATCATTTTATTAATATTGGAAAATTACACGCTATTAAAAGAAAAATAAATAATATTTTACCTGCCAATGCATTTAGCAATCAAACGGTCAAAGTTTCCAGTAAGGAGGGAGTGGGGGTTCTTAAAAAAATGGCTGCTGAAATTGATAGTGTTATTAGTGAGGCTGTCCCAGAATACAAAAAAGTTAATTTAAATTATTCTAAAGTAGCAAAATTAAAGGAAAGTTTAAGAAATAAACTAAAAGATGAAAATGTAGAGAAAAATATTAGAAATATTTATAATAAAGATATATTTACACAAGGGTTATTTCAAGAACTTGATGAACTCGCCCCTAAAGGAATGAAGTTTCAAGAAAAATTACATAGAGCTATTGTAAGAAATGATTATGAACAAATAGCACCAGGAAGAGGCGGTGGATCAGGGGGAGGCCAAGGATTACTTAATTTGATTAGAGGGGGAATTGTTGGGGGTTCAGTAATGTCAGGTTCTGTACCAGGGGCATTAGCAATAGGTGCAGCGGTGTCCCCATCAATCGGAGGTAAAGCAACAGTTAAAGCATTAGGAGCAGTTCCTCGTATTGGTAGGGGATTAGGTCGCTATTCTCAACCAGCAATACCTTTAGGAAGTCGTTATGTAGGTGAGGATCTAATCGGAAATGAAAGATGATAGAGTTCCAAACCTCTAATATATGGAAATATGTTGCTGTAGGTCTAATATCTATTGGTGTAACTTCTGTTCCATCATACATAATTTTAGTCTCTAATACGACTGACCAGGAAGATGTTAAGCGTTTAATTTTAGAAAATTCTCCCTACAACAATGACCAAAAGTTAATTATGAATCAAATAAGTTCAAATACAGAAGTTATAAAAAGTATTAATATTCAATTAAATAAAATCCACTCAGTTGTCAATAATAACAGTGGGAAACTCGACACAATACAACATGCTTTATTTCCAATAAAAGTCGTACAAAATAGTAATTAAATATGATTGTTACCGTTGTAAGAGATAATATAAAAGGCAATGCCCAATTTGGTAGAATGTGTATTGATGATGTTTACCAGTGCGAGACGCTGGAAAATGCCTCGACATTAATCCCGTGCGACACCTTTAAACTTGGATTTAGGACTGAGGGTGGATTTTATAAAAAAGAAAAGAATAAGAATAAATACAACCCTTTTTATGGAATGATTGAGATTAAAGATGTGCCTGGTCGAACATTTATTTTAATCCACCCTGCAAATACCACTGATGAAATTGAAGGATGCATTGCTGTGGGGAAAAAACGTGATGAGGCTAATTCCAAAATTTACCCTTCCCGAACTTCGTATTATCCCGTTTACCAAAAAATAGCAAATGAAATTTCTAAAGGAGGTTCTGTATCAATAAAAATTACATTAAAGAGAGGTAAAGACATGGGAATAGTTGATAATTTTAATAAAATAATCTCAGGAGGAACAACCGATATTATTAAAGGCGTTGGTAATGTCATTGATAACTTACATACATCCCAAGAAGAAAAATTAGAGGCTGAATTTAAAATTAGAGAATTGATTTCTAATCACATGTTAAAAATGCAATCAAATGTGACGAGTCGATGGACATCTGATAATAATTCTGGGTCTTTTTTATCCAAAAATGTAAGACCATTTATCTGTTTTTTTATTGTATTTATGTTTTTTGTTATATCTGTTTGTGATGGGAATATTGGAAATTTTAGAATCTCTCCAGTATACATTCCCGTTTACAACTCGATTCTTCTAGTGGTGATTGGGGCTTATTTTGGGGCCCGTTCATACGAAAAAGTAAAAAATTATAATTCAGGAGATAAAAAATGATTAATAAAATAAAACAATGGGTTTCTTTAGTTTGGACTTATATCACAAATAATGAGAATTATGATGTCGTGAAAGCTGTTTATAAAATTGCTAATGAAGTAGCAAATAAAACTAAAACAGATATTGATAATGCTGCTCTAGCGTTTATTGCTACTGCTTTTAGATATGAAACAAAATCTTTATCTTTTAGAGATATAAAAGAGGTATCAAACATTATAAATAACTTAAATAAAGGGCCTCTTGATTCTTTTGAAGTGTTAGTTAATAAGGATAATATTATTACAATAAAATCACCAATAGGATCTGTTATTTATGATTATTCGAAAGGTAATCTTAGATGGAGCAATTCTAAAAAGTAGGCTAATTATTTAATATAATGTAATATATAAGCATTTTTTGGTTAGAAAATTGGTTAGAAAATTGGTTAGAATATGTTATTTTTTATTGGATTATTAAATTGATTTATACTCAAATATTAGGGGGTTAGGACTATTTAACCTTTGGATTCCTAATCCGAGAGCACCGGACTCCTAATCCAGATGTCAGAGGTTCGAGTTCTATCGGAACTCCACTCAATTTGAGTTTAAATTATTATAAATATTTATAAATAAATTTAACATAAATTAACATAATTTATCATAAAAAACATGCATTTGGTTAGAAAATTGGTTAGAAAATCTCGTCCTCTAACTCTTTCTAACCAAATTGTGTTTAAGCGGAGCCGTCAGGGGATCTAATAACAGTATCCTCTTCCCTATAATTAGGGTGGCTGTATCTATCATTAGGGTGAGTGAAGTTTGGGTTTTTATCTGTTGCGTCAACTTCAACATATTCTTGATCTGAAGTTTGGAGGTTGTATTCAGGAGCATCTTTGTAATTGTAAATGACTATAGACCCGTCAGAATTAAATACAGCTACGTTTCTTTGTGGTTTTGGTTTTTTCTTGGTGAAGAACAGAATTTTGATAAGACTTCCCAAAATCAACCCAAATAATCCTATTTTTTTGTGTTTTTTATTCATTTGTCAAATTGGTAAACTTCAAACGTCTCATTGGAAAAAATTATAAACTTCCCTATCTTTTCACTATAAGAAACACTTCGAGTAGCACAAAGTGTTCCAAAAACCTTACCTAAATATGAGTAACCGAATATTGCATAATAACCATTCACGTATAACTTCTTCATTTCACTTTTTTGATTTATATAAATTCAATTGCTCAGATAACAATTCTTCTAAATCAGGGCCATCTAAAGGACATTTATTACATAAGTAGATATAAGCATCTTTTGATCCCCATTTTTCTTTTTTCAAAGAAGTATGGTTTTTCATTGTTTTGGCAATTATATTACATGATTTTATAAAGGATTCTTTATTGTGAGCAGCAATCGTTACTAGGTACATTGTATCATATTAATCCTATTCCAAGCGGATAATGCATCTGTTTCAGTAGAATATATACCTGTTATCATCCCACACTTAGAGTTAGGGCATATAACCCTAACTCTTCCTTTCTCTGTACGAATAATAACTGGTGATATGTTGTGATTACAATTATTGCATTTCATTTTCTTTTGAACACTCATTAATAAATAATTCGATCTTTTCTAGGGCTAAAAAATTATGGGTTTCATTATCCCCATCTGAAAATGCGATATTCTCAAGTTGACGACATAATTTATTATATTTAGTTTCGCAATCTTTTAGAGTGATTTTAGTCATTTTCATTCTCCTTTTTTTTCGAGTCTACAACCGTATTCCATAATCAATAACGCATCAGCAATGTAATGTGTTATTTTAGGGATTTGTGGAAACAGTTGCTGTGCTTTTGTCTTGGATACATTTTTATCCCCTCCAGTCCTGCATCCTAGGCTAGTCTGCCATTTAAGAGGGCTGACCAATTCATAAGGAATCCTTAGCGCATCTAGTGTTCCTTTAAGATGTCCAAATCCTTCCCCAAACTTGAATACAGAGGAAACGCCTTGTCCAGGCATTGAATGAACTTTCTCAAGATACACTTTTTCTGGCATAAACTCCCTTAATTTATGGGCTATTTCTGGTTGAGTTAATGTGCTAAAAGAAACAGCCTGAACTTTATTCCCATCCTTAAACGCAAGGCCACCTTGTTTACCTGGGTCAATCCCACATATTGAGATCATATTGATGACCCCTTAAAAATATTATTTGAATTAACTCTTTTTAATTCTACCATTAATTCCATAGAAATGTACTTCTGTAAAAGGTCTCTTACCTTTTCTTTAGTTCGCAATTTAGAATAATTAAAAGGAACTGTGATCTTTCCCTTCTCAATGGCCTCCTCTACGCCTGTATTGGATAAATTAAGGTAATTGAATGCGTCTATGCAGAATGCAAACCTATCTCTTGGTATGGATAAGGCAGATGTGTTTTTGGGAACCTCCTCTATTTTAGATTTTTTATATAGAATAGCTTGTGCAATGATGTTGTGCTGCTGAAACAAATCTGAAACTTCTGGAAATCCCTTAAAGTACTTATCTGTTACTGCTTTCTCTAGAACATTACCTATATAGGGGAGGTTCCCTAGGTTTTTGTAGTAAACATCGTGAGTCAGCGTATCAGCAAGGAAGTTTTTGGAAACGGCAAGATGGCCTAATAAGACTTTGAATTGATCTCTATTCACCCTTATCCTCCAATTTAATCCCCTTTAGAATATGGTATGCCACTTGTGGCACAATTGCGTTGCCTAATCCTTTAATTCTGTCCAACCGATGGGATACCCCATTAGCCACTCGACCCACGTTGGGTTCAGATTTCCACTGCCGTAGATGTTGCTCAACTTCGCCCCTGCCTTTATTCCCGATTTGCTGATTCTCTGATTCGACCATGGAATGATCTGGCACTTTCCGCCCAAACTGTCTGATGCTCTGGGTGTTGGATGCATCTTCACAACCCCTCTCAAATAACCCTTTTTGATGTCGTGATCGTCTTTCAGGTTCGCATGAAATCTGTCGCTCGTGTTCGGAGTAGGCCACAATCCAGACTCTATCTCGTCTGTGGGGCGCACCGACACTGCAAGCTGGAATAACAAATGGTTGCACTTCGTACCCTTCGCTTTCCAGGTCAATTTTCGTTCGCTGGAATGCCATATTGACGAAGTTAGTAACGTTTTCACCAATGACCCAAGTGGGCTTGAGTTCTTGTATAACTCTAAGCATTTGCGGCCAGAGATCACGGTCATCTTCTTTTCCTTTTTTTCTGCCAGCGATACTAAAGGGCTGGCACGGAAACCCTCCTGCAACAATGTCAACTGTTCCATTAATATCACCTCCTTGTAGGTTCCTTATATCCTTGAATATTGGGATATTAGGAAAATTCTTTTTTAGAACTTTTTGGCAATATGGTTCAATTTCACAAAATCCAATAGTGTCTATACCGGCCCAGCGAGCCGCTAAACTAAACCCTCCAATTCCACTGAAAAGATCAAGCATTTTCACCCCCCCATAGCCTCTAAGTTCGCTTGGTTCTTAAACCCTAATTTAGGGCTACCTGATGGAGTATCTTTCCGAAATTGCTTGTAGCGTTTTACCCAGTTTCGAGCAACAGGTTTCCATTTCTTTATTTTAGATCTCTTACTTTCCCAGTTTATCCCCTCGTAATAATCAAACATATTTGATGCTTCTTCTTTATGGTTATATTCAATTATGCCAATGGAATCAGCTACCATTTTCATATAATCTGATAGTTCATCAATCGTTGGAGGTTTAAAAACTATTCTTTTAGACTCAATTTTATTCAATCGTTGGTCTAAATTTTGACAATAAATAATTAAATTATTAAATTTTTTAGATAACTCTTCTATAATCTTTTCGTTTTTCATTAGTTTTGACTCATACTTAATTTCATTAATACAATATCTTCATACAAATGAAACTCGCCCTTTTCGGGAACAAATTTAAACTTAAAGTCAAATTTATATTCACTTATATTAGTGAAGCTATTTAACCCAGCCTCTTTTCTAAACCGGTCGAATTCGACCGGTTTAGATACATTTTCTTTTTGAGATTCAGAACTTAGTTTTTTCAAAAAATCTTTCATTGTTCCTCTATACGATTCCATTTAAGACTCCTTTTGTTTTAGTTTGCTAATCCTTTAATGCTTTTGTATTGGGTTTGTTTATTTTGGCCGTCATCATTCCATGATTTAGTCCAATAATTTAATTTCATTTTTACAGGGTTTTTATTTTCCATGCATTCTTTGACGTAATTCGACATTCCAGGAAGAAGCTCAGATAAAGGGGCAGATTCATCTCTCCATCCAAGTATTTCAAAGTCTTTTTTAATTTGTTCGATTTTATTAAATGATGTAAATTTCTTGTCTTTACGTCCACTTTCTATTTGGAAATCCCAAACAAGCGTGTCACCATACCCGTAATCTTTAACTTCAAGACTTGTCAGATATGCTATATAGTCTCCATCCTCTAAATTCTTATATTCTTTCTTCTCTGTTTCCTCAACCACTACCTTTTTAAATTGCTCATCATATTTTGTTAAATCAGTCATTTTATTCTCCTTATTTTTTATTTTTAGCCAGCGTCAAAGCCAGCGCCATCCCTGTTACTGCTAAAATAATTAATTTATATTTTTTTGTTGCCTCCATTATTTTTTATTAAAATCAAAGACAGGTGGGTTTTCTTGTTCCATCATTTCGACATTGGGCTCAGGGATTTTACTTTCGACTAAAGGTTTAGGGGGTAATCCTTTAGGCTTCCATGTCTTATTAGGTGTATCTGTAGATTCTTTGTTATCAAAAAAATCAGCGTCTTTATTATCGTCAATTGCAAACATCCCATTTAAAGCGTATTTTCTAGCGTAAGATGAGGCTGCCCCTGTAATTTGGGAAGCATCCATCCCTTTCTTACATTCGGATTCCCTAGCCTGTGCGCTAGACTCTAAGTTTTTATTACTTGGGATATGATGTAATAGGGCCGTTGCTCTGATATATACCCTATCCATAACAGTAAGCACCTGATCCTCGAATTTAATATAGCATTGGGTTTCTTTTAATAGGGGTTTTAGTGATTTAAGGATGTCTTCACAGTTCCTATAGCTATAATTCCCAAAATTATTTTTTTGATTCTTCGGGCATTTAAGATTCGCCTGTATATACCACAACGCCTCATGAACATTATTAGTTTTAAGACACTTAAACACTAATTCTTCCTTAACCTTTTCTTTTTTAACCATATGTCACCTTCCTAATAGAATTTAGAAAACTAGGCATTGTTTTTTTCTTTTTCCCTTTTGTTATAGAATTTAATATTGGTAATAAAAATAAACTGGGGTTATTTACATTTAAAAGACATTCTTTATGTTTTTTAGTCCTCATGATATTTAAGCCCCTTTTTGTATGTATAATCGTTGTAGGCTTGAATATCTTTAGCCCTTATCATGCTTTTAAAACCAGTTGGTCCTGGTCCAGGAATTTTAATGCATTCAAGTTGGCCATATTTCAGTGCGTTTCTAAGCTCGTTATGACTAATATTAAATATTTTATTTGCTTCTCCTACTGAAAAACGTGTTTCTGGGTGGATTACCCTTCCATTGACGATAGGGAAATAACAGGGTGTTTCTTTATCGTTATTTTTATTGCAAATCTTTTTCATTCTGACTCCTTATTATTTTTTATATCCTGTGAATTTTTGTCATAAAAATAGAAAAAATCATCAAATTTATATTCTTTTCCCAAATTTTTATTTAGTACACTTAATATTGCATCACTCTTTTCTTTATTAATAGAACATCTATATTTATCGGGCTTCATATATTTATATAATAATGAGGGTTGTATTTTTGTTTTATTCGCTAAATCTGAATATTTTAATTTCATATGATATAGAACTTGATACAATTCTTTTTTCTTGATTGCAACTTTCATAAGCACTCCTTTTTTTTATTTAAAATTTACTTAGACGAAATTAACGGAATTTATTTTATTATAAAATATTGCACTTGTCTAGCATAAATTTTAATTTAAAATACTTTATTTTATAAAAATATGAATAAAGTTGACTTTTCTTTACTACTTATATATGCTATGTACATATTAAAAATTAAGGAGCGACCAAAACAACAAATGAATAATAAAGAAAACGTGAGTTTAAAGGAGTATTTGAAGGAAAAGCAGAAAGAGCTTTTTGATAAACAAAAACAGGCTGTGGAAGCGATTGATGTGTCTCAAGGATACTATGCTTATCAGTTAAGCGAAATGTCTAGTTTGAACGAAAAACCATCGTTTTCATTCCTTATGAAAATAATTGATGGGTGGGGGTTAAATTTCTTAGAAGTTATGCAGAAAGCTGGATATATTACGAATGATTTACTTGTTCAGTTTTTTAAAAAAAACTCAAATATTCTTGAATCTAAAAATAATATAATTGATATTTTTCTTTTTCACGGCAATAAAATTGCTTGCTTTGATGATCTGACACCTGTCGGATCTATGTTTTACGAAACGCAATATAAAGATTGCTGTGGTATTAAAACCTCACAAGACGATGGTTTATACGATAAAAATGAACTTCTTATCATTCAAAAAACATTTGATATGAATGATTTAAATAGTAATGATATTTGTGCCATGTATAGTAAAACAAAAAATAAAATCAAATATTTTACTGTGTCTAAAAATAAAGATAACAATAAAGTTTTATTTGTAGAGAGAAATAAATGTTTTCACATGGAAATAAATAGCTCTGAATTTGATAATTACCTCGTACTAGGATTAGTTAAAAACGTTATTCTGGATGTAAATGGGAGCCTATAATGGCTTTCCTATTCAAAGAAACAAAAAAACTAAAGTTTGGGAAAATAACATACCTTAAAATCGCAGAAAAAATAAAGAAATATAAGGGGGATGGGACTGAATACTGGACCCGTAGGAATATTAAAACATTAGGGGTCTTAATGGATGGGAGAAAACCATCTTCTTCTGAACCTAGCCGAAAATACATTACGATGAAACAGGCTAAGTTAATGCTATATGAGTATAATTTAAAGGGAGATAACACTGCCCCAAAATCATGTATTCCTAAAACGATACAGGATTTATATCATTCATTTATGCCTGTATACAAAAAACAAAAAGCAATGGATTACTATAACGGGTTAAATATTACTGAGCCTGACCGATATAGTTCTTATGAGCAGTTTATTCAAGCTATCGATAATGGGAAGTGTAGGTTATCTGCCCCTGACATTTTAAAGCAGCGCCTTAACCATATTCTCCCCTTAATTGGGTATGTGAAATTAAATGAATATGATGTTGACACAAGCGATTTAATCCTTGAACATTTACATTTAAAAAACATGACCCCAGTAACCATGAGTAAGGTATTTATTGAATTTAAACGACTATTTAAATATGCGAAATCAAAAAAATTTATAACATCAATACCTGAGTTACCTTTAATAAAAATAGATAAAGTAGTCAATGTTAAAGTCACTGATGTTTATTCAGAAAAAGACATTAAGTTTTTATTGGATAATGCAAATGAAGATCAACAGTTTCTTATTTATATTTATTTAGAGACTGGAATGAGACCAGAGGAAGGGGCTTATTTATCCATAAACCCTAAAAGCAAAACATATTGTGATTTGGATAATAAAGTGATTGTTATTAAATCTAGTAGAGCTAACAAAAGAGGTAGGACGATTCCTTTATCCCAACATTTAAATATACTGATTAATAACCGTATTGCGTGTGGATTGGTTAGAGAGGATGGCCACTTAAACCCATACTCACTTACATATTCTAGGCATTCCCCTACTGCTAATCAAGGACGGGCTTTCAGGAGACTATGCAGTAGACTTAAAATGAGTGAAAAACATAATAGTAACTGTCTGAAAATGTTAAGAGCAACAGTTAATACCCGTTTAATAAATAAAAATATGTCCACGGATTTAAGAAACCAATATTTAGGTCACTCGGAATCTATTGGAAGGGATCACTATACAGGTAGTTTGATTGATGAAACACGATCAATTATAGATAGCTAAACTAGACAAATATTTTAAAATAAAATATATTTAAGTACGACCAAACAAAACAAGAAGGATTTATATGATATATAAAGACGATGATTCAGGCAATCTGAATCTAACGGCTATTGTAATATCTAAGTTAGAGGGGATAGAGGCTAAATTAGAAACGATTGAAAATGATTGTAGTTATATTAAAGAAAGAATTAAAAAAATAAACATTAAAAATGAAGATCATGAAAAAGCTATTATAAGGCTAAATGAGGTGTCTATTCCTTGCGTTGAGCATGGTATTAAATTAATTAATGATATGTTTAAGCCCGAATATACGAAGGACGGGGTTAAATTAACCCCTATCCAGATACTATTTCTCAAAGTAGAAAAATTACAATTCAGGTATTCTTTTACTTGGTGGATATCTTTATCTACTTTCTTATTTGTTTTTTTACAAGGAGAAAGATTTTTGGCAATGGAAATAGATAAAATAATTAACTTTATAGGTCGATTTTAGTATCTTTTTTAAACTCAATTTCCCTATGTTCTGAAATTACAACATTCCGATTTACCCATTTCGAAAACGTATTGGTACCATACCCTAATTTTTGTGCTATTTCATGTGTAGTTAGGTATTTTTTTTTTACATTACCAGCCTTATCTTGACGAAGAAACTTAGTCTCGTACATTTCTTTAATTTTATCGTAGTCGTATTTATTGTGTTTCATTTAAATATACATTCATTCTTATCTTTTGTGATATAATCTTTTTGCCGGTGTGCTCTTCTTGTTTTGGTCTTGCACATCGGCATTGAATTATGTACTCCTACGCACATTATATACAAAGTTATGATATTTATGAAGGGGGAGACTCCAAAAACTCAGTATTTTCATTTTAATACTACCCTCAAAACCAACCCGATAGTGAAGAGCTGTATCATTACAGATATTATCCATGCGTGTTTTTTTATGTTGAGAATATTTTTGAGAAAAAAGAAAAGGGTGTGTTTCCACAACCAAAGGTTGTTTTTCGACACTAAGAACTTCGCCTGGTATAAGGGAAATAATAAAGAAATATAAGGTTCAATATTTAAATGAATTTTTAAATTACGTTTTAAAAAAAGCCTTTCTACAATATTTAGATTATATTTTGTTTCTCTTCCAAAAAGATATAACCCAATAACCCAATTTGTTTTATGAAATTTTAACCTCCAATGAGGATATAATATATTTAGGGGGTCCTCTTCTGTCTCTCTATTATCCAATAACTCTGAGTTATCCTCATGCCGTTTGTCATTAAATACTAACTTATAAAGGCATTCGCCATAAATCCTCCTAATGTTGAAAGCATTAGGGTTAGATTTAATCAACTCCACAAATCTTCTAACTTGTTTTTTAATCATTGTTTATGCTCCAACAACTCTGGGTCATATTCCAACTCTTCGACTGTAAATCCAGGATATGCTTTCTCAGCATCCTCTTTAGTTTTAAAAATTGGTGCCACACCCACCATACCCTTGTCCCATTTTAACTCCGACTCGTGTACGGAATTATTTATTTTTACCCTAATCCGGCTCCTTAAATGCATTACTATGTAAATTCTCTCTCTTTCTCTCATTATTTATCCTCCGATAACTCTGGGTTTTCGTATTTGTTTCCTAAAACCTCACCCACTTCATCAGTTAACAAGTGTCTTGCGTGGTTATTCCATTTGCACATATACGCATCTGCGTATTCCCCAAATTCACTTATAACGTCTTCTGGTATGGTTTTTTTAAAATCAAATGTCCATCCCGACCGTTCATTGTCCCAAATAACTAAAAACCTATCCTCATCTTCATGAAAGTTCCAGCCGTTAGGAAGTATCCCCATAGAGTTGTCAGCAGAAACATAATTACCTCCCAAAATATCCCCCTCATAAATCTCTTTCCCGTTCTTATCTTTTAGGCATGTATATTGGGAGATCTTAAATTGCCTACTAAAGTGTGGGTTCTGAAAAGCATGAGGATTCGAGTCAAGTTTTTGCTTGTCTGAAACAAAAATAATCCAGTCATTGACTTCATCTCCTGTTTTTATAAATTGAAAATCTCTATGCAGTATTTTATTTTGTTCATCCCAAGCTCTAATCTTAATTTCTCTCATTATTTCTCCTCCAATAACTCTGGGTTGTCGTGTTTTAAACGTGAATGTTACCGATTATTTCTATTGTTCTTCTTGGCGTAGGCTCCATGAATAAATTATCAAATGTAAAACATGAAAGATTGTTATCCCACTCAACTAAACCAAATCTTTCTTTTTTCCCACCCTCTAAATTTACATTAAATTTAACAATATCCCCCTCATAAATCTCTTCCCTATTCTTATCTTTAAGTCCTATGTATTGCCCAACTGTTTTGGGGTTTACTGGCTTACCTGTGCAGTTGTTTGGACTTGAAAGATTAGCTATCAAGGCGGAGCCATCGAATAGTACAAGGCTACCATAAACCCACTCGCCGTTATCTACTCGCTTACCTCTAAACTTAATTTCTCTCATTTCTCCTCCGCTAACTTAATCGCATAATCCAGGATCTTTTGTCGTGTTTTTGCATCAGCAGCGTCAACAAAAGCATAAGCATAAGCAGCAGCAGCAGCATAAGCAGCATCAGCAGCATCAACAAAAGCAGAAGCATAAGCAGAAGCAGCAGCATCAGCAGCAGCAGTATAAGTAGCATAAGCAGAAGCAGCAGCATCAGCATTAGAAGCATAAACAGCAGCATATATTCTATTTTCTATCGTATTGCTTGCCAGACATTTCTTTGCTGCCTCAACTGCTAATTTTGGCCTGTTATCTTTAGGATATTTTTTTTCGAAAATAGGCAAAGCCAATTCAGCGCTGTATATTGCCAATTTAAAGTTTTGTTTTCGGCTGAAACCCTTTGTTATTTTTCTGATTTCTTGTTTAAATTCTCTCATTTCCCACTCCTTTATTTAAGATTATTTATAAAAAATTCTATTTTCTTTAGGTTATTAAGGTTTGAGTCTGCTTGACCTCCTAAAAATGCTAACTCTTGAATTTTATTACAAAGTTTATCATATTCTAATTCACAGTCTAATAACGTTATTTCGTGTGTTGTCATTGTTTTATCCTTACATAATAGATTCAAATACGTTTTTTAAAGTGTTCCCGATATGGTTATTTATTTTATTTGGTTTGTTCTTTTGTTTACAAATTATTGATACTAGATGATCGTTTTCTTTTTTCAGTGAGTCGTTTTCTTGTTTTAAAATTGATTTATCATTTGTTCTCGATAATGCATAGTTTATCGTGAGTTGTTTTGTTTCGTTTTTATGAAATGTTTTTAATCTTTCTATTAAAGAGACTGCAAACTCCCAACTTTTGGTTGTGCCTTCACTTGCTGCTAATGCTATTCCTATTTCTGATGTGAAGTAATATTCTTTTTTTGACCGTCCTCCTTGTGGGTTTGAGGTTTTCCCCAAAATTGGGGAAAAGTGTTTACCCTCTATTAATTTTCTATTTTTAATACGGTCTTTCATCCAAGTAGAGAAATCTTTACCAATCCCCAACCCTTGCCATATATCACGTCCACTTATTAGTGATGCCCCTTTATAAGTTATTATTGCGTTGTCTAAGCTCATCTGTTCACCTCCTATATTTCTCTAATATTTCCTTATTTCAGGCAATAAATTTGGATTTTTAAGCAGATACATTTAAATATTCTGTTTTAATTGGATTTTTTACACTCTTTTTCCTGTTAGTAAGGAAATTTTATAAAAACATTTCCTCATTTCAGGCAATAAATTTGGATTTTTAATCTGTTTAAAAAACATTTGAGAAATGAATTGAAGTGTGCTACCTCATTAATCCTCATTAATCCTCATTGATCCTCATTAATGGTCTGTTTCTTTCCTTAATAAGGATGTATATGGCTACGTTTTGGTCTGTATAGCCATACCATCCTCATGTCTCTGTCTTGGCTTTAATCGTTTCCTGTGTGCCTCCTGTAGTTTTTATTAAGTTATCACTAAACTAACCGCCAGGCGTTTAAGTGATATGGATATAATGACGTTATAATTATTATTTGTCAACACTTTATGACATATGATCTTTTAAACGTCCAATGTTGATACATTATTTTATTAATGATACTATGTCTAAATATGGAAAAAAAAGAAAGAGTAACTGTGTATATCTATGAGACTTCATGGGAAAAGCTTAAAAAGATAAATGAAGAGTATGGTGTGCCTTTATCTAAATTAGTTAATGATTCTATAGATAATTCTACACATATATTAGAAAAAAAATACCCATTATGAAACCAAACATAGAAAGTATAGCTCAAGAAGGAGTTCTTAAGTTAAGTTATCAGACTATTCGTACTAAAAGTGGTTCAGGGGTTGAGCTTTATATCTTAATAAGTAATCAATGTGATGATAGGCTTATCATATCGGAAGAGATCATCAAAGAAATACCTGACGGAATGTCAGTCACATACATGATTAATACTGCGATTAAAGAGTATCTTTCTAAGTTTGAGGACAGTTCTAGTGAAATTAAATAAATTTTATAACTATAATGATATCCTAGAATATATACGAAAAGATCCAGACCCTCAATACAGGTTTAGTCCAAAGGTTCGCTCAAATTGGGAAATAAATGTCCCTGAAATAAAAGACGAGCCAGATTTTTATGCGTGGAAAAATAATCATCTTTCTTGTGTAGTCCTACGTAGAATACCTAGCGGAAACTTAAATGGTTATGTGGTTAT
>Ga0098044_1000809_pt1 | contig 16374 bp, 14 predicted proteins | sample 10_taG_FD_75053 | JGI IMG/M metagenome (GOLD analysis project Ga0098044, IMG submission 75053) | Marine viral communities from the Subarctic Pacific Ocean - 10_ETSP_OMZ_AT15264 metaG | ecosystem: Environmental > Aquatic > Marine > Oceanic | place: Pacific Ocean | collected 2015-01-16 | reverse complement strand
TAAGCATTTTAATAGCAGATGATTGAAGTTTAGGGTCTTTAATCCCCTGTTTTATTAAATTATTTAAAGCAGCTCCAGGCATAGCCCCTCTTGCGAATCCAGCTCTTGCACCTGCCAATCCTCCTCCTTTTAAAGCTGCACTACCAGCTCTAATAGCTCCTGATGCTAATAATGGAGAAGCAGCTCCTGCTAATTCTCCTGATTTTTCCATTAATCCAGGAACAACTCCAACTCCACCAGACAAATAAGGAGATAATGTAGTTAATAAATCAGGATTTGCCATTCCTAACTTAACTAATGTATTTCTCATTTGTGGATTGTCTCTTAAATATCCTCTAATAGTAGAGTTTTTAACTCCAGCTTGAGTCATTGCTGTGAATTTTTGAGCTAAATTAGTACCACTACCTGCAACTAAAGAATCATATTTCTCTTTAAATAATGCAAATTCATTAGGTCTAATTCTATTTCCTATAGTTCCTTTATATTCTTTCCAAGCTTCTGGTAAAGATTTTAAACCTTCTCCCATTTCAGTTCCAGCAGTAGTTTGTAACTTGCCATCTACTTGTTGAAATTCAGGATTTAATTCATTAGATAGTTTAGAGAAGTAACCCATTTGATTACTTTCTAATTTCTGAGCAGCAGTTGGCATACCACCAAGAGCTGATGATAATCCTTGTGCAAGCATTGGACTGCCTGATACTAGTCCACCTTGTCCTCCAAAACCTTCTTTATATCCTCTAAAATCTATGGCCATTTTTTATCTCCCTGTTGCTCACCAGTATACGTATTAGTATTCGTATTCTTCTCTGTACCTTGAAGACTTCCAGTCCAGCCACCTATAGCCATACCTGCTAAATCTTTAAACATATTCATTCTACCAGACCTACGTTGATTATGTGCATTGATTTGCTGAACATAAGCATTAGCTTGATTTTCATTTAATCCTTGTTGCATACCTGTCATACTGCCAAGCAAACCTAAACCAGCTTGTTGTTGGCCTTGCATCCAATTCATAAGATTACCACCTGATTGTCCACTAATTTGATTCTGTCCCATTCTAGCTTGCATCATTGCCTGTGCAGGAGATATACCTGTTTGAGCAGCTATCTTTGACATTTGCTGTCCCATATCCGCTCCTTGTGTACGAGCTTGACCCATTAGATGATTTTTATAAGCTAAGTTCATCTGGGAATTAGGGTCCATCATATCTCTACTATACCCTATTTGCTCATTAACCAAATCTTGTGTTGGTTGCATATATTGATTGAGCTTATTCGTATCTAAACTTTTTCTTTTGCCAAATAAGGCGTTACTAAACCAACCCATTAAATCTCCTCACTATCTTTCATTATAATTTACACATACTTCTTTATTAAAACAAGCTATTTCCATAATAATACTTTCAATTTATATCCAGTATAATCAATCGCAGTATGACTATCGCTTCCGTTGGCCCACCATCCATACTTATCATTCCCTAATAGTCCCCAAGCAGTTGCTGTTAATTGCAAAGCGCAATTAGCAGTGCTTTGTTGAATACCAAGAGTTTGAATAGTCGTCCCACTATCATTAGTCCAATAAGTTAAAGCTATTGAAGGAATGACTCCTAAATTATGAGTACCTACTGTATCAGTATCTGTCAAATCAACCCAGCCACTATCATAATCAGCTCTAGGCATTACAAACTTGTCATTTTTCTCATCATATATAGTTTTATTTGCCTTTGAATCTCCAGTTGTAGTATCATTTGCCTCTATATCCTCTATAGCTTCTTTTTTATCTTGAGATATAGATTTAGGCTTATCTTTAAATTTAATTAAACTATCTCCAATTACAGGAGTTTTCCATCCATTTTCAGTTCTAATTTCAAAAGTATAAGTTTTATCTTTATTTTGAGTTATCTGAATGTCTCCAGTAGAACCTTCAGTTTCTCCTATTTCTTTTTCAGCAGGACTTAAAGCCTTTTCTACTAACGAATTAAAGTTTTTTTGTAACTCTTGTATAGCTCTTTGAGCGTCTACAAAGTTGCTTATTTTAGTTTTTGTGTTAACCTTTAATTTGTCTGTCATTATTTAACTCTTTTTCTTCTAAATATAATGCCAAGTGAATCTATAGGTTCTGTCATATCTTCAAGTTTAATTTGCATCCATCTAGCAGATTTATTAGAGCTACTAAGTTTATAATCACTATGACCAAGAGAAGGCATTGAATGCGTCATATCGGAATAAGCAATTGCACCTTTATTGGTAGATATAAACAATCTATTGCTACTTTCTTTATTATTACCTGCTAAATTAAGATTATTTTCAATTCCATTAACTTTTACCTTTTTAAATATTTTAACAGTAGAATCATCATCTGCATTTATCTTCTTACTTATCCATGTATAATCTTTCTTATCAGAGCCTCCTTGCATTTCATACAATGCATTATCTATAGGGAGAATTATTTCTCCGTTTGTATTAATAATAGGAGCTCCTAACTCTACGTCACTATCTATTTCCCATAAATCCCATCTATTACGAGCAATATTAAAAGACCAAGTATAATGCTGTATAACATTCTTATTTAAATCTAAAGAGTTAGCTGTAAAAGTTGACTTGTCATTATCTTTAATTACAAATAAAACATTTCCACCGTTACTATCAAATGTTACAAAGGGAATATTTCCTCTATTAGTAACCATATTATTCCAACTAGAATCATTTATATTATCAGTTGCATTAGCATGGAAGAATGTTGTAGTTCCTCCTCCACTTTGAATAGGTTCAGAAATTTTTATAGGAACACTTCCATCATGTTTATATGCTCCATTAGAATCAGCAAAAAACATACCATATTCAGTGACTATTAGAGAGTCCTTACCTAAGCATCCTATACCTTCAAAAGTGTCCTCTATAGCTAAATTATGAGGATTTACTTTATATATATTATTATTATCAAAGACAAATAACCTACCTAGGAAATTAGCCATAGCAGTTGGCTTAGATTTGATAACTAAAAAGTCATTAGCATAGTCAAAGATACTAAACTTACCAGGTTTAGACCTAAATATTAAATTAGAAGCATTCTCAATACTTTCATGTCCACAATCACCAGCAAATAAATATCCATCTATTTCTTCTGATAATCCATATTTAAGTTTAATAGTATCTAATACTTCAGATAATCCACTTCTTGATTCATAAGTAGCTCCTAATTCTCCAGTATCTGGAACTGTATAATTCCAAACTCCATTAGAATTTCCCCATCCACTTTCAACTGGTATTTCTTTTACCAAGCTAAAGAAACTTTCACTATCATTTCTTCTATATAAGCAGATATGAGATAATCTATTACTATAATCACTAACCTTAATTGTCACATTATATTTAGTTCTTGCTGAAGTATCGCTATGTGCCCATGTAGATTGACTTAATGGTCCTTCTTGATAGCCATCATATATTAAAGATACTTTATATGAATATGTATTATTCTTTAAAAATACTCCTGCAGTATCTGTACTTGAAGCAGATACAATATTTACACTTCCTTCTGTAAAAGCCATATATATATCAGCAATTGCAGAAGAATCATGTCTAATTAAATTACTCTGTATATTCCCTTTATCCCAGTTGTTAAATCCAGCTCTTAATTCTCCTATACCTGCATTTCCACCAGATTCAAATAATACAGATTCCCATTGATTAGTCGTAACAGGACCTGTACTAGTAGTAACAACAGTATTAGCAACATCAAAAGTAGTAGTTCCATTATCAGCTGTAACAATATATGTTCCATCTTGAGTATCAACTCCACTATCAATAGTAACGGTATCACCTACATCAAAAAAGTGATTAGCGCTTGCAGTCACTGTCATATCATTAGCGCTACCTCCTCCTTCTGCAATACTACTAATAGTAGCTCCTCTTAATTTTCTCATATCTAAACCTCCAAATGTCGCTAAAAACGTTGGAGAAGATAAACTTAATAGCAAGGGATTAGAAACTGCACTAGATTCATCAGCTGTCCAGATTCCTGTTTCAGTTCCACTACCAGTAGTTTCAAATGTGAAAACCTTAGGAGATGGAACAGTTGCAATCGTTTGAGGGCCTTCATAACTTGAAGTTCCAGATATTGTCACTAAATCATTCTTAGCTAAAAAATGAATTTCATCACATGTTGCAGTACCTGCATCAATGCTACAAACTTCTCCTGTAATATCATTTGTTTCTGCATAAATAGGAGCACTCAAAATTGGGTCTGCAGTTATTGCATTAGGCAATCCATGTGTTAATTCTGTTTCTTTATTCAGTCTAACGGGAGCAGTACATACATTACTATGCTTCCAAATATAAAACTTATCAGAATTATCAGGAGTATGTTGAAATGGATAATGAACATGACAATAAACATATCCATCTTGATGTTTGCCATTATCAGAACCGTTGTCTACATTATTAGACCAATTAATATATCTTGTTTGTATTTTGCCAGTAGTACCATCTACTATAGAAATACATAAACCTGCTAATGCTCCTTCATTTCTATAAGGAGAATCAGTCCCAAGTTTACTTGCTCCATATATTAAACTAGTACCCCCTTTAATAGTAACTATAGGATTTCTTTCTGCGTTAAGCCTGAATTGCCTTTTATCTATAGTATCTGTAGACGAATTAGACTTTGGAATACAATCCTCATAAGAAGTAGAATCAGTATCTATGTAGCTAATAACACTACCTGCCATCATTATATCCCAATGAGAACCTGCACTATAATCATCAGTAGTCCCTGAAGTTGTTGCATCTAATGCTTGATGCAATGCTTCTTCTGGATAAAGGAAAGACATATCAACTTGATACATACTACACTCATTTGTTGTTCCAGTAGTCTCTTCATTTTTAGATAGTATAAATAAATTACTTGCAAATTGATTATTAACATTACTATCATCAACTGCATAATGAGTATTACTAGATTTTTCTACATGATAAATAGGCATTGTTGGAAAGCAAGGCATTTGCACAGATATATTATTTCCAATTGCCAAATTTGCGAAATCATTATTATCTAAAGAAAATGGTCTTATCATATATCCAGCTTTAAAATTAAGCTTGTCTATATTAAATAGGATACCAGGCCTAAAAGCATTATAACTGAATCCTGCAAGTACACTATCTTGGGATTCTGTTCCAGAAAAACCATAAACAGATGGAGCTGTTAAAAATGTTCTTCCATATTTACCACAACCATATCCATCTGTAAAAATATCTCCATTCATATTATCTTCATTATCATAAGCATGATGATATATTCCATGAGTCCATTCAGAAGTGCTCGTTGAAAGTAGTGACCCATTAAATGTAGTTTCATCATCTGCAGCATCAGCAGAATCCCTATAATAAACACTATGCTGTGAATGTGGATAAATTCTTAAGTGTCTTGCTGTATGAGGAGCTCTATCGTCATATGATGCTGAATGATAATCAGCTGGAACTGGTAAAACAATAAAATCTTCACCTCTTTCAATAGCTGCTATATAAGTATTAAAACTCTTTAAAGTATTATCAGCGCTTAAAGTTTCAGAGCCTGACGTAGGACCTGCATCTTGACAAAATACTAAATCACCAGCTTGTAATACTTTAATTGCGGTAGCATCTAATTCGACTTTAATAGCATTTGCTCCAATAGCTCCTGTATCATCATCTGTAGTTTCACCTGCATAATAGCTAGATATAGGAAGATTATCTCCAAAATGAATATCAGAGCATACAAAAACACAAGGTCCTACAGTCGTATTTTCTGGAGTGTCTTGATGTTCATAACCCCCACTAGCAGTGTCATATCCACCTCCAAAATAAAATCCAGTTCCACTAGGAGAGTGTAAACTTCCAGCTTCTCTAACCCATAAACTATTAGATTTGCCTATTAAACCTACCATATGCGAAGTCACTCTTTGATGTAGCGTTCCATATATTTCTAATTCACTTCCACCATTAGGTTCGAAACTTTTATTATTAGCACATACAACTCCAGTTCCATCAATAAGCCCATCCATATCATTATCTGCCATTTGGAATAATCCATATTTAGCCACTTCAATTGAAGGCTTATCAGAGTCATCACTATAATTATCTTTATACCATCCCACATTTTGTCCAAAATTTATAAAACTAGTATTGTAACCATCCCCAGCTGATAGATTACTAGAAGCCTCAAAGCTAGGATAAGGAGTTTTAAGTGTACCAACTTTATTAATCTCTCTACTACTAGAAACTTCAGTAAAATATCCATATTTGCCATATGTAGAATCATTCCAATCTGCTGGATATCCAACTCCTAATTTAAATCTTTTAGCTCCATCATATTTAGTCCATCTCCAACCCTCGTCAGTACCAGTTATAGATGTTGTCGGAGGAGTCCTGTCTCCTAAATAAACTTGAGCTGCTGAATCATGAACAGTATTTGTCAAACCACAAAATAAGAATCTACTACCTTCAGTGAATGAGCCGCCACTAGAAGGAGCACATTGTACCCATAATCTCGTATCAAATTCATTAGGAGTATTAGCATTTACAGTATCGCCTATATTAAAGTTTTTATTAGTCCCTTTAGTTTCTATTATATCTGAAAGACTTCCAGCATAAGATATAGTAGGCGTACTTTCAGAGGCTAAACCTCCAAATACACCTGTACTTCCACCTATATCTCCATTTGAGTTAGTTGAATCATTAGCGCTATCATTACTCCATTTAAAAGATTTAAAGTTTAAACCTAATGTATGGGTATTTAAAGCAACACTTTTCCATTCACTATGCTTAAGATTTACATCAATAACATAAACTTCATCAGATGTACTTGAGAGCCCATATACTCTTCCCCCTCCAGTACCATCGTCATTTTTATTATAACAAGTACAAATAGAAGCTATTGGACCAGGAAGAGGCATTGAAGCTTCCATTTTACCAGCGGTATATACCGTATCAAGAGTTAATCCTTCTAGTATTCTTGTCGATGGAGTTATTCGATATAGCCTATCATCTCCATCAATACATCCATAATAATAATAAGGCCTAAAAGATATTTTATTATTAGAAGGAGCGGATATATCGGAACCTCCCAAGTCATAATCAGTATCCCTTCTGCATTTAAAACTAGTAGTAGCTGTAGTTGTATCAGTTACTACCCAAACTCCATTTCCTGTCCAGCTATTATCAACATCTAGCCATTCTCTTACAACTATATTATCTCCAACATTTACAATGCCTGCATGAGTAAAGGTAACTGTTAAGTCAGGCTGAGCATATGACACTGTTAATTGTTCAAATTCTCCTGCCAAACAAATCTTAGACAATGCATTCATTCCAGAGTCATCATATGCATGCACTGTATCTTCTTCTTGATATAATTGACCTGTAAAATCTTGTCCAAATACTTTATGATTAACATATCCAAGCCATTGTGGAGGACTATCAGATGCACTTCCTCCAAAGCCAATATGTAATTCTCTATTGTTTTTAATGAAACTTGCTGAATTTCTAGATGACACAACGTCACTAGATGTATTAGCAGAAACTGTAGGAGTATTACTTGAAAAAGTGCTATATGTATTTATGTCAAAGTTGTCAATAGCAGATAGAGATGAATTATTACTATCATATATAGCTAATACTTTAACCCCTGAATTATCTAAGAAAGCAGCATTAGAAATTCTATTTCCATTATCTTCTGTAACATATACTTTAGTATGTTCAAACATAGTAACACGGTCTATTCCAATATTACTTTCATGTCTACCTCTACTTGCAAATTCTATATCAACATCTGTATCTAATTTTTGTCCTTTAGGAATAGTAAATCTTATGTCAAATTTTCTCCAATGCTCGTCTAATCCTGTTGCTTCATTATCAGCTTCATCATTATGAGGTTTATTTAATTGATTAAAATTAATCCATCTATATTCAGTTGCATGTTTTTTAGTTTCACCCCATTCTAAGTACCCATTCTCTGAACTATTATTAAAAGGAGTCCATACTCCAGAAGAATTTACATACCCTCCGTTAAATGTTATTGCCAATCCTCCATATGCATATGGGTCATCAGTACGCCCACTATCATTTCCTCCATGTGAATAAAAGGATAAAACATATTCTTGTCCTTCTTTAAGTTTTTCTTTAGCAATAGATTGTATTATACTATGATTAACGCATTTAAAAGGCTCTCTACCATTCGCTAAATTTGAAGCTTCTGGAGTACTTCCTAGTGCTCCTCTAGAAACCTTTATTGAAGATTTGCCAACAGATAATACTTCCATATATTCTGTATCACCATCAATATCTGTTTCAACATTTTCAAAATTAATAATATCACCTTTTGCCAAATATAATCCCATATCTGCACTAAATCCAGTTCCTACTGTAAATTCAAATTCTGTTGAAGATGTTGTTAGAGTTGTTCCTACCTTTAGTCCTCTTTCAGCCTTAATTGGGTCATAATAAGAACGTATCCGTAAAAAAGACTCACTATTTGTAGTTACTCCTGATGTAGTTTCATTATCAAAAGGATAATGGTAATCTGCTACATTTGCCCCTTGTCCATAAGGAGGGTTTTCATCAGTTAATTCTAACATATCACCATAAGGAACTCCCCATATTACTCCATCAGCTATAGCTGGTGTTCCAGAAAGAGTTATATTTGCACCATAATAATTTGCAGCAACATCTGGAGTAGGGCTAGTATCTAAAGCTAAACTCCTATGCTGCCAATCATTAATTTTGTAATCATTGCTAGGTGCACCAATTCTATGTGAGAATGTAAAGTTCTTTATAAGGTTAGATTCAATATATAAAAAGGTACTATCTACAGTTTCAGTAGATAATGTATCTCCTAAATTATCATCTAAAGTTAATACTACTGGGCTAGTTGCTTTTTTTAATATAGTAAAACTTTTACCATTATTAAGACGACTTCCATCATAATAATAAAAGGTAACAATATCACCTTCATGGAAATTAATATCACCTTCCCCTACATCAGCTCCAAATGTTAAGGTTTTAGTTCCAGCATTAAATTCACATTTTCTCGTACCATTATCACATGATATAGCTCCATTCTTCTCTCTTCTTTCAGCATTATCAGAATAGTTTAAATAATGAGAATTACCACCTATATTATTGCCTGAATAATCACTCCATCCAGATAATATAGCAGTTCCACCTTTAACTTTAGTTTTAGTTCCGCCTATATCTAACATATTAGCATGTATATCTAAAACAGTAGAAGTACTTATTTTATCAGAAGAAGTTCCAAAACATCTCCTTTTAACATGTAAAAATTTAGTAGCTGAATCATAAGATTTCATTTGAAATATTTCATGATGACCAGCTCTTCCTGTAAAAGCACCACCACCAGTTGTTTCTATAGAAAAATAATCACCTTCATCTAAAGAGGTTATATCAGCTGTAACATGTATATATTCGTCTGTTTCTACAAGTTCAGAAGCAAGTGTCATATCAGTGCCTGTATGTACAAATAATGGCTCTACATTGTGAACTGTTAATTGTTCTTTTCTGCCCTTAGTCCCGATAAAGTTAATCTTAGCAGGGCTATCAGTATCTAGAACTGATATATCGTCTATCCATATATTTGGATAATTATATGTAGTGGAACCTGTAGATGCATCTATATTATCTGTAGCTGACCAACTAACAGGGTCTTTAAAGGATGTTTGTCTTCCATCTATAGTGGATATTAACCTATTAGATTTAATAGCATCTAATATACCATGTTCTGCTGTAGGATTTATATTTAAAGAAAAGACATTACTATCTGCAGGAATATCTTTTTCAGAAGCATTGAATATTGTGCCTTCTGTAAAATTACGTATTTCTTTTAACTCTTTTGGCATTACTTTCCTTTGTTATCCACTCAATTTCATTATAACTAGAAGTCCAGTATTTATCTGGAACTATCATTATACCTAAACATTTCCGTCTAGAAGCTCTCCCCATACTGTAGTCCTCCCATCTATTATTTGAACTATATCTACAGTGAATCTACCACCTTTATAATAATCTACTATTGCAAAGGCATGAGCCCACTTATGCTGTCTACCACCTAACCATTTATTCTTCTCAGAACTCATGTCTTTTAAACATCCTAAAGACCAGGCTGACTTAGGTCCATCCATATAGGTCACACTGTCTTGTTGCAGGGAATGATGATGACCATACATTATATTGGCACCTAGTTTTCTAAGATGATTCGCTGCGTGGTATTGTCCACCAAAATGGTGCCCATGGTAAAAATAGAGCTTGCCTATTTTGATATACTTACCTGCTTCATGATATTTGTATCCACGTTCTTTGAACTTGCATACTTCTTTAAAGCGATAAGATTTTAAGTAAGGATGCTCCTCTACGAATCTATCTAACCACTCATCATGATTCCCTGCACAAATATGTCTGTCTTTACACCCAACTTTGTCAAGTGAACTATCAATTATGTCAAGTAACTCATTAACCGCCTCTACATCTTCGTCTACTTTAGGCAATATATATTCTAATGGCGGTTTCTTTTTTCTTTTCCATTGCCAGTGGGAGACGCTTCCCCACTCTCCTAAATCACCTAAATCTATATAGATATCAGGTTTAACCAGTTCTATTGCCTTACATACTACATTTATTGCTGGCAAATCATGCACTGGTGCATGTTTATCTGGAGTAACTATGGCCCTTTTAATTACCCCGTTCTTCTTTTTAGGCATATGAATCCTCTAATTAAATTCAGATTTTGGGACATAACGCCAATCACATGGGTTAGTCCAGGCCCCTTTCGCTGCTTGTAAATATTCTTCAGTTTCATCTTTCTTGAATCTTAAGAACATTGATTCGCATTTGTCACATTCCCATAATAGATTCCCCATATATGCCCCCATAACAAAAACACCACCTATTTTATGATGATGACAATGAGGGCAATTTGCGGGTTTATCAGAAAAGATAAACTCACTATCAATGGAGATACTATCTATTAAAGTATCCTTTCGACTCAGTAAGATATCTTCCAACATAACTAATCTATCTTCGTCTTTAGGGAGTTGCATTATTTACCTTTTATTTTATCCACAATAGGCTTTATAAACATATCAAATACAACGTCATCTTTTTGAGAAGGACTTAATTTTACTATCTTTTCTACTACATATACAGCTAGTAAAATCCATTCCCAATTACTTGCAAAAAACCCTGCTTGCAATACTTCTGTCATCAGAATCTCTCCTTGATTTTATTTAGTTTGCTCTTTACTCTCTTTGATTTAGTCTTACAACCTGTCTTGACTAATTTTTCTAAATTTTTAATCTTACCTTCAAGTGACTTAACTTTCTTATCTAATTCATTAGGCTTCTCAACATATTCTTGTATTTTATCAAATTTAAATTGCTTTAACAATTGCTTCATAATAATATCTATAATTTTTTTAATAAGTAAGCCCTGTATCATTTAAAGTCTCCTATTTTAAACCAACCTAAGAATGCTATTAAAATAGCCGCTATTGTCCCGCCAATACCCTTTATTCGAGAGATATTAACTTCTGCTTCCCTGACCCTTCCATTTAATTTTGCGAGCCATTTCTCGTTCCTTTCAACAATAACCTTAACGCTTTCAATATCACCCTTAATTTCAGTTAATACTAAAGTTACAAAATTTCTATGTTCTTCTGTCTCATTCACCCTTTTTAAATCCACTCCTAATTAGCTTTTCAATTATATTTACCAAACCTCTGTAACTTCCTTCTAACCTTGATAATTCTCTACCAAAGTCTGTTTGCAGTTTTTTCTGCGCATCAATCAATCCTATAACTATACCTTCCAAGCGTTTAGCTTGTTCATCTAAGTCCCTTTTTAAATCATCTTGTATCCATTTATTTTGTTTCCAAATAAAAAAACCAAAAGCTAGACACATAGTTATAGGGACACCAAAGGTTTCTAATATTTGCAATATATTCATTTATTTTTAAAATTTTCATCTTCCTAGCAAGATTGCCAAACCTATTAAATAAGTTTGGCTTAATCTCGTTTATTAATCTTAAGATACTGCTTTCTTCTCTTTCTTATCTTCAGATTTTTTAGATACCTTTTCTTCAAGCATAGCCTCAACGAGCTCTATTGCTCCTTGACACTTGACAAATAACTCTTTTGCCTGCTCTTGTTGAGACTTAAGGTTCTCTAACTTAGTTTGTAGGTCTTCCATAGACTTACTCTCCTATTTTGTGATTAAAGCGCTTCTATATCAGTAATAATTTTGCCAAGCTCAGTAATCTTTGCAGATATACCAGCTTTTTCACTTTCTAAAGAAGCTTTTTCAGATTTATAATCATTGATATTAACTTCTCTTACACTGTCAGATAAAGCTGAACCAGTTGAAGCATCAAATCTTTTTTCTGTTAGCTGAACGATATCAGTGCCATCTAAATCCTTAGCTTTTGCCAAAGATACTTTACTTGCTGATTTTAACGTAGAATAATTCTCTATTCTCATAATTGTACTACTCCTTATTTTCTAATTGATTAACTTTTTTACTTAGCTCTTGTATTGCTTTTATAAGAGGAGCAACTAATTTTGCATAATCCAACTGTTGTTTTGTAGTTTGCTCATCTATCTTAACAATATCATTATTTGAACTATATCCAAATTCTTCTAATACAGAAGAAACATCTTGTGCTAAAAGTCCTGAACGAATTTTTTCCTTTTCTGAAGCATCAATATCTCTTAGTCCATTCCTTTGTTCTAAAATTTTAGATTTCAAATCTTTATCATAATCTTTTGGTTGTCTCTTTTCAAATTCAACAGGATAAAGTTTATTAATAAAATCTAATCCAAGAGACATATCATTTATATTTTCTTTTGTTCTCTTATCAGAAGTATTAATAGTACCATCAGCATATAAAACTCCAGCTCCATCTGCAGCAACATATAATCTAGTTAAAGCATTTGGGCCTATAACGGCATAATTATCTCCAATTCCAGTAACTTCATGTCCAATTACTATTTGGTCAACACTAGTAGCAGCATCAGGGTCAGTGCCATAACCTATACAAACATTACTATCTCCTGTTGTAATTCTATTTCCAGCATAAGTTCCAACACAAGTATTTTTTATTCCTGTTGTAGTTATAGCCAATGCACTACGACCAAGGGCTACATTACCTTCTGCATGGTCACTGCTAATTGTTTGAAACAAATTTCCCGCAAGGTATCCAACAGCTGTATTACTACCACCACCATCAAGCCAATTAGCTTCAGTAGAATTACCATAACCTGCAACATTACCAATATAAGTATTATAAGGACTTTCTTGACAATATTTACCAGCTGCGTGCCCTATTGTAGTATTCCCAGCATCATTAAGCTTCTCGCCAGCTTCATATCCTACTGCAGTACAATTATCTGCACCATCTACTGATGACATCATTGCTTTATACCCAATAGCAGTTGCCGCTGAACTTCCATTAGCAGCATACATTGCCATATAACCAACAGCTGTTATATAATCATCTTCAGTTAAAGCTACACCTGCCTCTCTTCCTATTATAATATTTTTTATACCTTCAGTCATATTACTTCCTGCTAAATGCCCTAATAATACATTAGAGTGTCCAGAAGTCAAATCATAACCCGCTGACTGTCCTAGGGCAACATTATAACTTCCTGTAACAGTTCCTAATGCCATAGCAACATGCCCTATCGCTACATTACCAGTACCAGTTGTAGCAGTATTCATAGCTTCTTTACCTATAGCAATATTAGCACCAGTATTTTCAGCTGGCTCTAAATCTTCTAAAGCTCTATGTCCAATTGCTATATTATTATCTCCATCTACATTAGCCCCTAAAGCACTATATCCAATAGCAGTATTATATTGTCCAATTGTATTAGCATCTGCAGCATAAGCTCCGATAAAAACTTGTTGACCGCTCGTAGTAAGTGCTGTTCCAGCAGCACGGCCTATCAATACATTCTCAGAACCAGTTGTAATAGAATATCCAGAAGCAGAACCTATAGTTGTATTATCGCTACATATCATTCCAGTCGAAGTATCTACACCACCTCCTAATGCCTGTTTACCAATAGCTGTATTGTTATGCGAAGTCTTAATTGCTTGATAGCCTACTTTATAACCTACAAAAGTATTACCATCTCCATCAAGCCTAGCTGTACCTGCTCCTTCACCTGATACCTCATCTTTACCTTCACCAGCTTTACTTCCTATAAATGTATTATATTCACCATCTTCAGTATATTTTCCAGCTTGAAATCCAGTAGCCGTATTATGGTCTTCCAAAGCGTGATAAAGACTATAAAAACCTAAAGCTGTAAGAGCTGTACCTGTTAAATTACTATATAAAGAATGTGAACCCAATGCAGTATTATCTGCTCCTGTTGTTTGCTTTCTCCCAGCATCTGAACCTATAAGTGTATTGTCATTAGCAGTTCCTTGGATTTTACTACCAGTATAATATCCTAGGCATGTATTTCTATCTCCTACATTTGTTAATACTGCAGCTGAATCACCTGCACAAGCCTTACGTCCTAATCCTGTATTTTGTGTACCTGTTGTTATTTCAGCTCCTGCTTCTGAACCTATTAATGTATTAGAGGAATAAGCTCCTTCTGCTTTAACACCAGCTTTATAACCTACAGCGGTAGAATTACTTCCTGTTAAATCTGCTCCAGTATTACCCATTGCATAATGGCCTACAGCAGTATTATAGTCAGGAGTGGTTATTCTATATCCTGCATAAGTTCCTAATAAAACATTTGTTGCTCCAGTTGTCATAAATTTACCAGCTCGAAAACCAACTGCAACATTTTGACTATCAGCATTTTCATTTAAGGTATACAAAGATTCAGCACCTATGGCTGTATTATGATTGCTTTCTTGATTAGTATATAAAGAATTATAACCTATAGCTGTATTGTTAACAGCATCAGTACCAGCTAGTCCTGCATTAGCACCTATTAGAGTATTGGCAGTTCCTGTTGTCATATAATATCCAGCCTGATGTCCCATGGCTGTATTATTTCCAGTCCCAGCGCTAGGATTTAATGTATACAAAGCTGTATGTCCAACTGCTGTATTTTTATCACCCTGAGTATTTGTTCTTAATGCACTTAATCCAATAGCAAGATTATATAGTCCATCTGTATTTGAAAGCAAGGCACTATGTCCAATAGCAATACTCCCATCTGCATCTGCACTATTTATACCAGCTCCAGCTTGATGACCAATCAATACCATATTATCAACATCAACAGCTGAATCACCAGCCTGATAACCTATCATAACATTTTTATCACCAGTAGTTAATGCTGTTCCAGCTTGATATCCAAATATGCTATTATAATTACCACCTCCAGAATCGGCACTTATTGCATCTCCAGCTAAATCACCAAATACTGTATTAGCAGTACCATCATCATCAGTTATAAATAAACCAGTAACAGTCAAGTTACCACCTATAGTAACATTACCACTTGCAGCTAGTGTAGTGACTCCTGTTACACTCCCATCAATAGCTAAGTTACCATTAGTCAATGTCAACAAATCAGTATGACTAGTGTGTCCTATAGTTGTTCCATCTATCTTAATACTATCTATGGTCAGTGAGTCACCTGCCACATTTAAATTCACCACTTCTTTTGTCCAAGTTGACATAAACCCTCCTTAAAAGTCCTGTGGACGAGTGAAGCCCACATCTGCATAATTATTTTTTGAAAATTTCTTACCTTCTTTAACTGCTATCATATATTCATTATCAAAATATTGAGCAGTTTTAAGGTCCATATTTCTAGGGTCTTTATAACCCATAGCAATAGCCTTGTAAACAAGGGCTTCATGATACTCTTCAGGTACTTGATTAAAAGTATTTGTCATTTCAAATATACTCAAGTCCATATCTCTAGAAATGGCATATATTCTTACTGGTTTTACTTGTGTAATTGATTTCCAGTCAGTAGTATAGCCATCTTTAGTTGTAGCTCTAGTAGCCTTTTCAATGATACCTATTTTACCAAGTTTATCAACAAACCATAATCTTTGTATTTTAGTAGCCATTAAGTATATTCTCCTGAATCCTCATCATCTATGATAGGTTTGCCTATCGCTTTGTCTATCTTAATCCCGTTAAGCCAGACACTTTTTACTTTTATAATCTTCTCATCGATATTATAATATCTTTGATTAACGACAGTGTCAAATACATAACTGTCTTTTACTATTTCTGTTCTAGCACAGAAATCATTCTTAGCTCTATTTAAGAGCTTAACTATCTCACTTTCTCCCATATGAGGATGATGTTGTCTTACTAATTCTATCATTTCCTTAGTTAGCATTT